>Ga0325403_1001695_pt1 | contig 18718 bp, 13 predicted proteins | sample PopdelMetagenome_19_FD_205665 | JGI IMG/M metagenome (GOLD analysis project Ga0325403, IMG submission 205665) | Populus deltoides microbial communities from Bellville, Georgia, United States - Xylem-PdKOR-R4 | ecosystem: Host-associated > Plants > Phyllosphere > Stem > Wood/Secondary xylem...
TCTTACAATCACTCAAACATCCAAGAGTTAAGTATGCAGTAGCAAATCTAGTGGCAGCAGGCCTAATCAAATCCTTTCCTTTTGTAAAGTGTCTGAGCATGGAAATGAGAATAGTTCTTGAATATATGTATGAGGTGATTCTCCTCCCATTAGCAATAGTTACTTTATGGACCTCTAGTTTCTTCTCAAAATCTTCCAATATCAAGTCAATACAATGGGCAGCACATGGTGTCCAAAACAATCTTTTTCTTTTTCCCATCAATAATTGCCCTGCTGCCTTATAATTTGCAGCATTGTCAGTGACTACTTGCACCACATTTTCCTCTCCAATCCTCTCCACAATAGCATCCAACATCTCAAATACTTTATCAGCAGTCTTGGATATATTAGAGGTATCTACGGATGATAAAAAAATTGTCCCTTTAGGACTTTTAACCAAAAAGTTGCAAATAGAACGCCTTTTCTTATCAGTCCATCCATCAGACATTATTGAGCAACCTGTTTTTTTCCATTCTAACTTGTACTCTTCAAGCAAGTTGATCGTGTGATCTACTTCTTGCTTCAAATACTTCTCTCTAATATCATGGTAGGATGGGGGCTTAAAACCTGGCCCATGCTTTGCAACCAATTCAAGTGCTTTAACAAATTCAGGGTTTTTCACACAGTTAAATGGAATTGCATTGGTGTAGAAAAATCTTGCAATTTGTCGACATGCTTCTTCTCTAAGATCCTTTTTTAGCAGCTGATTGATGGTGGTTTGTGTACTTCCACTCCCACTCGCTACTCTCTTTCCTTTGTCCACTGAGGTAATTTCATTCCCTTCATCATTATCTTCATCTTTTCCAATATATTGGAAAGCCTTTCTTTTCTTCTTAGATGCTTCTTGATTTTTCACCAGAACATTCAAAATTATCTTCTTTACATCTTCTGGTACTTACTAGCATGGCTCAACATCCTTTCGAGTGCAAACCAAATGATGCTTGAAACGGTAAATGCCTCTACTAATAATTTTCTGACAAAACTTGCACTGCACTCTTTTTGAATTCTTGTCAACATCTATACCATATTGCCATCCCATGTCAAGTCTATTGCCACTTATAGTTTTTTTAGATGTCATTTATCCTACAGTTCAAGAATCATTTGTTTCTTGCAGTTCAATCATTTGTTTAAGAATTACAAATATGCATGTTGTATCCTACAGTTCAATACATTTTTTATAGGAAACTATTCTAGTGAGACAAAAAAGGCAACTATTCTAGTACCCAACAGTTCAGCACAGATTGTAATTTGTAAATCAACAAGGGATACAACAAGGCTTTTTAAAGGTTATCAAAACCACTCTTGCTATAATGTTGGACATAATTAAGATTATACATTCACACACCACTCTTATGGGGAAAATTCAAGCAAAGTCTTGACGCCAATTAATAAATTCAATCAAAGCTAGAAAGAATACAGTGCAAACCTAATATCACTAAACCAAGAATACAATCCGCATTAAATTGCTTTCATTTTGTTTGCCAGTTTTCTTCTACCATTAACATTCTAACAGGAGCTGATTTTAAAGCAACCAGACAACAAAATTATGAGAGAAACCAATTAGCATTTTACTGTAAAAGGCATTCCAAGACTACCTATCCAGTAATACACAAAAAGCCTAGATAAATTAAATGCAAAAGGCATTCCAAACAGGTGCATCAATTGCCCTAAAGTTTGCAGTTTTTGGATTTACAGAATACCTGCAATCCTAGAAATTGGAATGTTTCGTTGCTTCCTTGCTTCACTGAATCGTTGTTTATGCAGATTGCAGAATTACAGAAGCTGCAACACCAAAGCAAGCAAGATCAAACAGAGCATAGGTGAACTGTGAACATTAAAAGAAATCACAACACATAGCAGTAACCCATTGTTAGAAAGCTTCACAAAAGACAAAAAAGCTGCACACGATTCACAGAAGAAATTACTAGCAGCAGTGCAGCACCACTCCCCCTCCGAAAAAAATACCCAGAAGCAAACCACTTAATTGTAGAATACCCAAAAGATAAACATAGATTCACAGCATACCCAGATCATTTTTTGTCTCTAATCACCACCATTAGACAGAAAAAAACAAAGCTTGGGATTCTTAACTTTGTCTCGCCAAGAATGCTCCGGATCGGGGGGGGGGGAAGTGATTTCTTAATTTGCTTGGGAAAGGGGAAAGGGAAAAGGGGAAGGGAGTTAGGGAGACTGGGAAAGTGTAAGACAGGGAGGGGATGATTGGACGAAGTTTGGAGTCAGGGAGAGTGTGAGACAGGGCCGAAGTCACCGGTGAGGTGAGGGTGGTCGCCTGGTCGGGTGGGAATTGAGAAAGAAAAGAGATTGTGACTTTGTGAGACAGGGACGAAGTCAAAATTTTTTACATTTCTAATTTTGCATTCAGTGACATTTTGGTTAAGTCGTGAAAACGAAACATTTTTAACGTTTTTGCGAGTTGTTACGGTTTTATACGATTTTAATGATTTTCGAGTTTTGCCTCCGTTTCTACATGTTTTATGAGTTTTAACTCGTAAAATCATATGATTTTAGGAGTTAAAACTCATTTTTAACAACCATGCTTCATCCACTATTGATATCCTCCGTAATTAACTACTTTTTGTTAAAGAATTGGAAGTAAGAAAGTACTTTCACAAATTCTTGTGTGCTTGGATTACAAACATAAAAATTCTTGTTGGGTTTCACAGTGAGAATGCTATCTTCAGTATTGTTTCTTAGGGAGCTAAACTCATCATGTAACTTGATATCTTTTTGGTTGTCTTCGCAAGAGATTTGGCTGGCGATCGAAAATAAAACGTGGGTTCTGTTTGGAGTGTTGATAGTGTAACAAGTTCAGGAAGTACGAGTCAGGGATTAAAGTGAACTAATGCTAGGAATAAGCCTGGTTCTGGAAATGTGTTTTGAAAGAATTTCAGCTGTGACATCTCAGGCAGGAATAATGTTTCTGCTTTCTGGGCCTGTTGTTATTTTCTCGGACATGACATCTAGAATTATGGCCAGCCAAAGATGGGCTCAAATTGTTGGATTTGAACTCTGTGCCCGCCCGCAGGGCAAAATGGGCATTTAAGTTAAAACAATATTAAAGTTCGCCCTCGATCTTCCCAAGATTCAAACATGAGACTTTCATACAGAAAATACAAGATTTATTTAGAATACCAACTGATATGGACACACTACAATCCATGCTTTATCGGTAAGATATCTTAGACTGATCCCAATGGCTAGCAGGGTGTCCCTCCAAAATTTAAAATTGTGGCGCTAGCCATCCCCTTTCCCCAGTACAGCAAAGAAAATGTTTTGTCCCGGCCCGTTGAGAATAACGAAAGATGAACTGCCATGAAGATTAATGCTTTAATTCAACAATGCCAAATCAATAGACACACATAGCACCAACAACCAAATTAAAAAACCGTGGCTCAAGCTTGAGCGTTAACTTAATTTCGTGACAGATTTGTTTAAAAAGGTTTTTTTTTTCCTGAATTATTTTTTATATTTATATTGTTTTTTATACGTTAATAATAAAAATAAATTTTATTTTAATATATTTTTAAACAAAAAATATTTTAAAAATAACTGTTGCCATGTAATAACAAATAAAATTATATTTTTTTTTTGCATGGCCAACAACTGTTTGAAATGAGATTGGCTGTGTAAACAAACAGGTACAAAAGATTATTTAAAAGTGTGGTTGTGGTTATTTTTTAAAGTATTTTTTACTCGAAAATGTATCAAAATAATATATTTTTATTATTTTAAAATAATTTTTTATATCAGCCCATTTAAATGATTTAAAAACTTCAAAAAAATATGAATTTGAAACAAGAAAAAAAAATAAAATAAAAAATTAATTTTTTTAAAAATATTTTTAAAACATTAAAAATAAACAGAAATACTTCGTTTATAAGCTTGTCCAAATTCATTGATGATGTACCATTTGGAGCTGTGGCCTCCTCTGCTAATTTTTTCCACTCCATGGCTTGCTTCTTCATTTTCTTACCTTTCTCTCCCTCCATCAGCTCTCTTACAAGCGTCTTCACATTTTCTCTGTTGATATCATTATCAATCTCCATTCCATTTCCCCACTCATTGCATGTGTACCTACAATTTATTTGTTGATCCACAATGAATGGGCAACAAAGCATAGGCACCCCAGAAGAAATGCTTCCAATTGTGGAACCCCATCCACAATGTGTTATGAAGCCTCCAGTTGATGGGTGGTTAAGGACCTCTTCTTGTGGACACCAGTTAGCAATAAAGCCCCTCTCTTTAGTTTCTTCCATAAACTCTGCTGGAAAAATAGCTGACTGTCCAATGACCATGTCAGGCCTTATAATCCATACAAGAGTGGTTGCTTTCAGCAAGTCCCATTCCAAATTCAATAAGCTGTTCCCTTTTCATGACTGCTACACTGCCAAAATTTACATAAACCACCGAGTTCGGTTTCTTGGAGTCAAGCCTGGAGACATTCAGGCTCTTCTTTCCACAGGTTACATCCAATGGAGTTTAGGTCATCTTCAGGTACTTGATTGAGAAGCAATTGAAGTGGGCCGATAGGATAAACACGAGGAAACATTGAGTAGAGAGCATTCAAAACTTCTTGCTCCAAAGCATCAAAACTATGTGCAATAATAGCAGATGCTTTACAAGCTTTCTCAGTTGATTCCATCATGTAGTTAAACAAACATTCATTAGGATCCCTCCAACGAACAAATCTCTGAAGATCTCTTACACGTATACCTTTCATTCCAGGAATCCAGTCTATAACTCTGTTTAAGAAGTCATCTGTTAGAAAGCTCTCGTCTGCAAATCACAAAAAGTACAAAACAAAATTACATGTAGCTTTATCTTTTGTTTCTAAATTGCAATCCACATATTAACAACCCCAAAATGGTGATAAACATTGGACCTCCATACCTTTAATGGGTGGAAGACCTTTTTCTTTGAGTGGACGAAGTTGTTTGAGGCACATGAAGCAACAAGCAGAGACAGTTAGGAATAGTGCAATAGTATTCCTCGATCGCTCTTCAGCGGCTGCGATAGTGAATGGCAAGGAATCCGACACGATGCATGTTACTGGGGGCACATTAGAAGTTGCTGTCTCATTGAGCTTGTTAAATAGGTCGCTGAATGGAGCCATTAAGTTGTTCTTGATTGCCTCAGCAAGTGCAAGGTTTTCACATAACCTTCGTCAATACTGAGTATAACCATAGACGCTTACTTAAATCTAGAGGTCCTAATTCCCTCAACGGTTTGCTTTATATTTTGAGATTCTGGACAGTGTTATTATGAGATTAAGGATGATGAATCTCAGTTTGATAATTGATTTGGAATATGTTAAATTTGGTCCCTCAATTTTGGGAATTTACATTTTAGTCCCTGAACTTTATGAAAATTACAGTTAAGTCCCTGTTTTGTTCTAGACAGAATTTAGGATGGTTTATGGGTGAAAATTCAATATGGTTATGTATTTACGGTTTGGTCCTCTAATGTTGGTAAAATTACATTTTAGTCCTTGTTTTGGAAAATTGTCGTTTTTGTCCATAAACTTAGGAGACTAAACCTGGTTTTCTTTTATGCAGTGGGATCTTTTGTTTGAGTTTTTTTTAGTATATTTCATATATTGTTGTAGGTTCTTCTAACTAACGATCATCAATAGGATTTTCGAGTGTTTCATTTAACATTTCTTTTAGTTCTATATTTTCCAGGTGAGTGGGATAATTTTTAATATGCATATAATACAAATAAATATTTATGTTGATTATACGATGAGTTCAACTAATTAATTTCTTAAATATTTATATATGTTGCTTTATCTTCTGAGTACTCATTTATTCTTGAATTTGCACTCGCAATCTATCGAACTAAATTATATTTGATATAATTTATGTTTCTTTGATGATTCTACAGATATCTATTATACCTTGATATAGGACTTGTCAATAACTCCATGCTAACGAAGAATAGTTAGCCTATGTGCACATAGTATTCTGTATACTTAACTGGTGAGACAGGCATCAGCCTATTGCGACTCATCATCTCACAGTGGTCACCCTCGAGTGTTATCTGGTCACCTTCGGGTGTCACCTGGTCACCTTCGAGTGTCATCTGATCTTTGACATATATTTTATTACTTTATGATAATATGTTTAGTATGTATATGTATATGTATATGTATATCAAGATAAATCGACTTGCAAATTATTAATATCTAAAATATCTACAACGTATATTAAATATTATTCCTTCACTGAATTAGTTGAACTCACCCCTCATTCTTAATATTATTTCAGGTTCTTAACTTTTTATAGCAAGTGAACTTTGTTGAGTGTTCCTGCTTCTTCAGTTTTGGTCGGTATGCCTTGCTTTTTTTGCGAGGCTTTCCTTTTAGTTTTGATTTGATGTCTTAGACGCTCCATTGTTACCTTGTTTTAATTAAGTTTGGATTTTGACAATGTAATGAGTATTATGAATTATTGTTTTTGTTTTAATTACTGATGAGAAGTTTTGAACTATCTTTTGGTTTCATCAGTTTTGAATAATATAATATTTCTGAAGATTATGAAATGCTGCGTATTTTTGAATAACTTGTTCTTTTGATGTCCGTTCTAAGACTTAGCGTAGGTGGGGTATCTTTTCAACACCGCTCCTGCGTTCCTGATCATGGACCCGGGATTCGGGTCGTGACAAGGAAGATTTGGAAGAGGCTAAAGCAGCCTCAACAGATCAAACAGTCGACCAAATGAAGAGAATCGGTCAATCAGTTCAACTGGCAGTAACAATTCAAGATCCAAATTTGACAACAGATTTGACAAATCAAAAGTTAAATGCTATAATTGTCAAAAGACAGGTCATTATGCTAAGGAATGTTGGAGTCCAACCAAGAGGGTTGAGGAGACTGCAAATCTTGCGAAAGAAGAAGAGAACGAAGCCACTCTACTACTAGTGTATAATGAGAAAATGCAAGAAAAAAAGAACATGTGGTACCTAAACAATGGAGCCAGTAACCACATGTGTGGAGACAAAGACAAGTTCATGGAGCTTGATGAGCAATTAGAGGTAATGTCACTTTTGCAGATCATTCAAAGGTTGCCATCAAAGGAAAAGGTACGATCTTGATTAAATTGAAAGATGGAAGTCATTAATTTATTGGTGATGTCTATTATATACCAAAGGTGAAAAACAACATATTGAGCTTGGAAAAATTGTTGGAGAAGGGGTATGAGATTAAGATGAAAGATTGTACTTTGACATTACTTGACACTAAAGAAGATATAATTGTAAAGGTAGTCATGACAAAAAATAAAATGTTCTTGCTAAACATAGAGATGGATGTGCCTAAATGCCTAAATGATGGTGAGAAATATGACCTCTTACCAATTCTTGTTGAAGAGGAGGAAAGATATGAAGATTATCAAGAACCTATAGTCACACCTCCACAAACACCAACGAGCTCAACTTTTTCTTCTTCTTCTAATGAAAGCTCAAGTAGTGGCACTCCACCAAGAAAGATGAAGAGCCTTGATGACTTATATGAGGTAACTAATCTTTTTGATAATGATGGAATACGAACAATATCAATACTATTGAAGCAGAAAATCATGAAGAGAAAGAAAAGATGAAAGAATGATGACAGTTGATAATGAGGGAGAGTGTTGAAGTTCAATATCAACTAAGATTTAGACTAATATAATTTGGAGTTAATAAGAGTTTTAATATTAGCTGAAAGAGGAATCCTAGTTAATGTAGGAATCCTTGATGAAGAAGGATTTGTAATAGACTAGTTTATTAGAATCCTTGTTTAAATTAGTTTATTAGAATCCTTGTTATATTAGGATTTTCTTTGAATAATTTAATTCCTTGATTATCTAGAACTTGAGGCCAATAAATAGGCTTGTAATCTTAAGCATTATACACAAGTTGAGAGAGATATAGACAAGAGATACAAAGGTGTATCTTTAGAGAAAACTCTTAATAAAATATCATTCATCTGATCATTCTTCTTCTTGTTCTTTAATTTTGTTCTTATAAATAAATTACCTACCACACCCTATCCTTCTTTTCCAACATAGTTTTAGCATTGATTTTATATGGCTTTGAAATGGAAGTGGGATAAGAACTGCATGGGGCTTATCAGCCATAGCTTTAGCAAATCAGGAGCAGCGCAGAATAGTGGGGAGACTCTGGTGTTTTGGAGCAGTGCTAATTCTAGCTATATTGAAAAGAGAAGAGATGAAATTAATATAAGTTGAAATACAGCTCATTTGCGTCAAATAAATTTCTTGATTGAGATGTTTCTGAACCATGGATGTCCACTCAATTGATTTTTCAGAAAACTGGAAACTATTTCTGAGAGGATCATATGCATCCCATAGCTAGGACCACATATAAAGTCCCCTCATAAAAATGGTTGCTGGTCATTTTCACTTCTGGCATGAATACACATGGAAAATTAATACACACCGGCATTCCCAATCAATATTGAATGATCTGTTGGCCATTAATTACTTGCTGATCAACTAACCAACAGAAGGTATAAATGCAACGAGTGGTGAATTGAAATGGAAATTGATAGCAATGTCAGGGGAGAAAATGTGGAGAAGCTTGTGAGAGAGTTGATGGAAGGAGAGAAAGTAAGAAAATGAAGAGCAAAGCCATGGAGTGGGAAAAAAATAGCAGAAGAGACCACTGCTCCAAATGGTTCGCAACCATGAATTTGGACAGGCTGATATTAGACGAAGTGCTTCTGCCATGAAAGGTCAAGAAGACTCACTCAAGATTGACTCATATTTTTCAATCTGCTTTTTTGTACTATGTGTCAATGGTTAATTGATATGGTGTTGTAAATAAGAGAGTCGGTCTCTTCTAGATGGATAAATTTAAAACCATATAGATCTCTTGTTCCTTCAGTGGCATTGTATTTTGTAAAATTACTTGGAATGAAAAAAATCAATGGGGGGGGGGGGGGGGGAGGGATTATTTTTATTTTCTTAGTTTAGTGTTGGGTGGTATTGTAGAAACAAAAAAATCTCTTACCAATCAAATTACACTATGTGTTATTTTCATGTGTTATTTTTATTTTATTTTTACATGAAAGAATAAAATAAAATTGAAATAAATAATATAAAAAATAAATGAGCCTTAATATATTTCTTAGCCAATGAAAGGTTGACACTTGAGATAAAATATTCAAGATATCTTGTCATAAATGCAAGATCCCATCAATAAATATTAACCAATAAAATCATGTCATATGGCATTGGAAAAAGGACTTGAGAGCCCTTACATATCTCTATAAATAGAGGGTCTCACTTTAGAGGGAAAAAAAGAGAATTTTTGGAGATACAAATTTTATTTAAGACAAGCTTTTCAAGCAAGGAAATTATCTCAAAAGTTCACAAGCCTCCTTCATCTACGTTTGAAGTCTACAAAGAACAAAGATTTGTTGGATCAAGCATAAACACCCCATAAGAGTTCTTTAATAATACTTTGAAGACAAATCAAAGGTACTCTTTAAAGCATCAAATCTTGTTTCACAATACATGCCCAAATTCATGTTCTTGCGAAGCACAAATCTCAGCTTGATTTCTCAAATAAATCAAGTCACCATATATTAAATTCAAGGAAAGAATCAGAGGATTGTCTTATTCTTTTGAAAGAATACTTTAGATAGAGATTGTACCCGGTCATATATTTAATAAAATTATATATTTGTACACGTGCACTTGTTTAATTTCATGTGCTCAAAATTATGTCTATAAATTTCTGGCGACTCCACTGAGAAGATCTCTACCTCTCATCTCATCTCATCAAGAAAGAATTTTCAACAAACTATCGATGGCAACTAAGAGGAACATAATCATCATTATCACTTCCAAAAGCAACAAGCCTACTAATTCAAGTCGCTAATATATCATTGAAGATTCTTCAACCCTGCTATTAAAACAAAATTCATCGCCGAGTTGTATGCACAAACTAAGCCAACTCTCAAGATGACATCAACTTCATATGCAAGAGGGGCACGAGAGCTCGCTTCAAAGCTAAAACCACAAGTAACTCCACTATAAAAGTCAAGTGGGGTGCATGGAAGTTTCTTCGACACTCAAGGCGACTTCGACAATTCACCTATGGAAACTTTTCCATGTCAATCACCAAGTAAGGCTTCGGGTTTTGGCACCATGTTATTGATGATGACCGAAACTATATCTTTGGAGGATCAAGTGGCTAACTTGACAAAGCTCGTCAAGGGGCTTTCAACTTCACTCGAGACAAAATACCATGAGATAGCAAAGTTAATGAACAAACTCAAAAGCATGAGTGAAAGAGGCCAAGCCTCAGCTTCCAACACTTTTCAAGTAAATCAATTAGATGTCATTGAGGATTCTACAATTGGAGTTACAAGGAATATACGTAATATTACTGATGGCATCTTCACCACGAATCAACTAAAAGAACTTATCAAGGAAACCATTATGGACCAAGTAGAAAGCTTAGTTCAACCCTCGTATTCTTATGCGAAGTTGTACATCTAAAGAATTGATCTACTAAGGATGCCTCTAAGCTATCAACCACCAAAGTTTTAACACTACTTTATGGAGACTTGCAACAATGCCAGAACTGATAGTGATCTCATGATAAAACAGTTTGTTCGTTTCACAAATCAAAAATAAATATTACAACTAGCTCTTATAATCTTCTTAAATAATACAAAAATATCCTAAATAAAATAGAAAAATTAAAAAAATTAAACTAAATGGAAAAAAAATCCTAAATAAAGTAGGAAAATATAACCAATTTCAAATAGTAAAATTCAGGTCTTATTTGTAGGTTTCATTTACCTGTTAAGCTTTATAGAAAACAGGGTCTTTAGAATCTCTTAGAAAATTTTTAATCTGATTCAACAATCGAATAAAAAATTATATCCATTATTATAAAGCTATATTTTTTATGAAAATCTCATGGATTAATCTTCCTCCTGTATTGAAAATAACTCATCCTCAAGTTTAAATTGTTTTTTTCTTGATTTCATGGTTGTCCAATAAAAACATCAACTCCACTTCTTAGCCTCAGTTCTTCCATTCATATTTCTCTGACTCTCTTCACTAAAGCGATGTCTGAACAGTCAGGCCTGTAAAGGCTTGCATCAAGATCCACACATGTGCTCGATGAACCCTTACCATATACTAGAGGAAACTGTGTTCCAACGATCTCTTCTTGAAAGGAGCAAATTATGACTGCTATGTTTTTCACTAATAATAGTGGAAAGTCTCCCTTAGTTGTGTCCAAGCCACCAGTTGATGACTTGCATATCAATAGCTGTTGAAGATTGCTTCCTGGGGCTGTCAAAGAAGGAGCTGTTAACAAATCTTTTCGTTTCTGTTATTTCTAATTATCATGCTAATAATAAGCTATTATCCTAGTCTCTAGGAATTAGTTATTATGTTATTCTGTTAACAGATCATAGCATGATTTCATGCAATAAGTTTGGTATTCTGTTTCTTTATTTTTGAATAAATATGTGTAACGATTGCATGGAATGTATGCAATTAGTATTATTCATTCTAGACAAATAAATTCAATACAATATTTGTTGTCTCTTATCTTCTATCTTACTTCTTCTCAAAAACACTTTTCTTTCAAACACTTTCAATTGGTACCAGAGCTATTATCTTAAAGGGACCTGTAATGGAGGCTGAAACAAGTTTCTCTCAAATTTCTTCTCCCATCTTTGATGGAGAAAATTATCAACTCTGGGCAGTAAAAATGGAGACTTATTTGGAGGCGTTGGATCTTTAGGAAGCTGTTGAAGAAGACTATGAAGTTCATCCTTTGCCAAATAATCCAATAGTTGCTCAGATCAAAAATCATAAAGAGAGAAAAACAAGGAAATCAAAAGCAAAAGCTTGTCTATTTGCAGCTGTTTCCACAACAATCTTCACCAGGATTATGTCTCTTAAATCAGCAAAAGATGTTTGGGATTATTTGAAAAAGGAGTATGCTGGAGATGAAGGAATTCGTAGCATACAAAGTCTTAATCTAATAAGAGAATTTGAACTACAGAGAATGAAGGATTCTGAAACCATCAAAGAGTATTCAGACAAATTACTTGGAATTGTCAACAAGGTAAGATTACTTGGCACAACCTTCTCTGATTGCAGAATTGTAGAGAAAATACTTGTAACTGTGCCTGAACGTTATGAAGCATCCATAACCACCTTGGAGAATACAAAGGATCTGTCCAAGATTACCTTGGCAGAATTGATAAATGCCTTGCAGGCTCAAGAGCAAAGGCGACTTATGAGGCAAGATCGAGTTACTGAAGGAGCTTTACAAGTAAAGTGTCCCGATTCTGATAAGAAGAAATTCTTCAAGAAGAATCAGGTTTCGAACAGTAGGAAGACTACTGTCAATCAATTCCCGAACAAAGGAAAATTTCTTAAGAGAAACTTTCCACCATGTCAACACTGCAACAAGTTAGGTCATCCACCATTCAAGTGCTGGAAAAGACCTAATGCAAAATGCAGTAAATGTCATCAAATGGGACATGAAGCAATCATTTGCAGAACAAAATTTCAGAAACAGGATGAAGATGCTCAGGTTGCCAGTCAAGATGATGAAGATCAAATGTTTGTAGCTACATGTTTTTCAATCCAGACTTCCTCAGATCACTAGCTAATTGACAGTGGATGCACAAATCACATGACTTTTGATAAGAGTCTCTTCAGAAATTTGCAAACTACTGAAGTTGCATAGGTCAGAATTGGAAATGGTGATTGTATAGCAGCAAAGGGAAAAGGAACGATTGCCATCACTACCAACTCAGGTACAAAAACTATTTCTGATGTTCTTTATGTACCTGATATAGATTAGAATTTGTTGAGTGTTGGACAATTAATAGAGAAAGGCATGAAAGTGGTTTTTGAAAATCAATCTTGCTATATTTTTTATGCTGCTGGACAAAAAATATTGCAAGCCAAAATGAGAGGAAAAAGCTTTTCATTTTTACCATTTGAGGAGGAGCACACAGCCTTTCCCACAAAACTAAATGATATAGAAGTATGGCATAAGAGGTTGGGTCACTGTCATCAACAGCGAATGATCAACATGAAGAAGCATGAAGTTGTAAGAGGAGTGCCTTCATTTACTGATTTGCTACCAAATTGTAATGCTTGTCAATTTGGTAAGCAAAACAGAAAACCATTTCCAAAGTCAACATAGAGATCTACACAGAAACTTCAGTTGATCCATACAAATGTTGCTGGTTGATCCATACAGATGTTGCTGGTCCACTTAGCACACCTTCAATAAAAGGTAGTCGATATTACATACTTTTTATTGATGACTTCACCAAAATATGTTGGATCTTCTTCATGAAATACAAGTCAGAAGTACCTGGGATTTTTTGGCGATTCAAGATGTGAAGAATAAAAGCAGATGTAAGATTCAATCCATTCGGTGAGACAATGGTACAGAATACACCTCATCAGAATTCAATCTCTACTGTGAAGAAGCTGGCATTGAACATCAATTCACTGCCCCTTACACTCCTGAACAGAATGGAGTTAGTGAAAGAAGAAATCGATACATTATGGAGATGGTGAGATGCATGCTACATGAAAAGAATTTGCCAAAGATGTTTTAGGCAGAAGCAGCCAACACAGTTGTCTTCCTTCAAAACCGACTTCCAACAAAATTACTGGAAGAGAAGACTTTTTTTGAAGCTTGGTATGACAACAAACCTTCATTAAGTTTTCTTAAGATCTTTGGTAGCATTTGTTTTGTTCATGTTTCATAGATCAAAAGGGACAAGCTTGACAATAAGGCAATGCCAGGAATTTTTGTTGGCTACAGTGATGTTTCTAAAGCCTACAAAGTTTATCATCCTCAAACTCAGAAGATGGTTATTACAAGGGATGTTCATTTCCATGAAGAAAAACAATGGGATTGGGGAGACACACAAAGAAATGTGTAGCTGTCAGATTTGTTGCAGGATGAATTAGTTGATAATTCACAAATTATGGGCACTGCAGATTTATTGCAGGATGAATCATTTGATGATTCACCAATTAGAGGCACTCGATCCCTTGATGATATTTATCAAAGGAGCAATGTAGCTATTTGTGAACCAGAAGGCTATGAAGAAGCCAAACACAATCCAGAACGGCAAAAGGCAATACAGGAGGAGATATGCATGATTGAGAAGAATTGCACATGGAAACTTGTTGACAGACCACCAAGCAAAAATGTTATTGGCGTGAAGTGGATTTTCAGAACTAAACTGAATGCAGACAGTACCATCAACAAGTATAAAGTCGGGCTGGTTGTTAAGTGTTATGCTCAGATTTATGGTGTTGATTATTTAGACACATTTGCACCTGTAGCAAGGATGGACACCATACGATTCTTGTTTGTTGTTGCTGCACACAGGAACTGGAAAGTTTTCCAGTTAGATGTTAAATCAGCTTTCCTGAATGGCATTCTACAAGAAGAAATTTATGTTGAGCAACCAGCTGGTTTTGTGACTCAAGAAAAAGAAGACAAGTTTATCTACTAAAGAAAGCTCTCTATGGATTAAAACAAGCACCTAGAGCTTGGTATGGCAAAATTGATGACTATTTGACAGGTTCTGGATTTCAGAAGAGTTTGTCAGAAGCAACTCTTTATGTGAAGAGAATCAACGATGATGTGCTTATAATATCTCTTTATGTTGATGATCTCTTAGTTACAGGAAGCAATACAGTGTAGGTTGCAGAATTCAAGCTAAATATGATGCAAGTCTTTGAAATGACCGACCTTGGTCTCATGAGTTTCTTTCTGGGAATGGAAATTATGCAAAGCAGAGAAGAAATATTCATTTGCCAGAAGAAGTATTCAAGGGAAATCCTGAAGAAATTCCAGATGGATAATTGCAAGCCGACAGCTACTCCTATGAATCAAAAGGACAAATTCAGCAAAGAAGATGGCACTGCAAGAGTAGATGAAGAAAAATTCAGAAGCTTGATTGGATGCTTGCTGTATTTAACAGCAACTCGACCTGACATACTTCATGCAACAAGTATTCTATCTTGGTTTATGCATTGTCCAACCAAAATTCATATGAGAGCAGCTAAAAGAATTCTGAGATATATCAAAGGAACATGCAGTTTTGGTGTTAAATTTTTGAAGTGTCAAGATTTAAAACTACATGGTTTTTCTGATAGTGATTGGGGTGGCTCTATTGATGACATGAGAAGTACCTCTGGATTCTGTTTTAATCTAGGATCTGCTATATTTTCATGGTCATCTAAGAAGCAAGATATCGTGGCTCAATCTACTACAGAGGCAGAGTTCATTGCAGCCACAGCTGGAATGAATCAAGCATTGTGGTTACAAAAGTTGTTACGAGATTTATACATGGAAGAAGAAGAAGCAACTGAAATCTCAGTTGACAATCAAGCAGCTATTGCAATATCTCATAATCCAGTGTTTCATGGAAAAACTAAACATTTTAACATCAAGATGTATTTCTTGCGTGAGGTGCAGAAAAATGGTGAAGTTAAATTGATTTATTGCAAGTCTGAAAATCAATTGGCTGATCTGTTCACTAAACCACTTCCAGTAGACAGGTTTGAGTTTTTAAGACAAAGGATTGGAGTTTGCAGCTCCTCAAGCAAGGAGGAGTGTTGAAGATTGTTTCCTGGAGCTATCAAAGAAGAAGCTGTCAACAAATCTTTTCGTTTCTGTTATTTCTAATTATCATGCTAATAATAAGCTATTATCCTAGTCTCTAGAAATTAGTTATTCTGTTATTATGTTAACAGATCATAGCATGATTTCATGCTATAAGTTTGGTATTCTGTTTCTTTATTTTTGAATATATATGTGTAACGATTGCATGGAATGTATGCAATTAGTATTATTCATTCTAGACAAATAAATTCAATACAATATTTGTTGTCTCTTATCTTCTATCTTACTTCTTCTCAAAAACACTTTTCTTTCAAACACTTTCAATAGCATTTATCAACACTTTCCCAATGGGAAGAGGTATGATATTGAACCAATTAAATTGATTGTTGGATTTGGAGAATAGGTCCCATCCATTTTAGTTTCCTGTTGAGCTTGTTCAAGTTGAAGGCAGCATATACTTATGCCGCGTTGGAGCTGACTAACCTCTGAACCACGATCTGTTAGAAATTAAACAGGTTCATGCAAGACAGTCCCCACATCCTCTCTATAATCTTCATGTGGATGAACAACCTGAGCCCCTAAACGGTAGCATTGTTGTCTAAAAGCTAAAGAATCTTACACTGCAATATTATGAACTGCAACACACACATTTCTATTCATTTGTTGTAACATTTATACAGTCTTGCGAGCTTGACATTTGAATTCAAATGTGTGTAACGGAAGGTTATTTACAATCAGAATTAATAACAATATTTCAAACAGATCCTATAATTATGGAGAGCACAAAATCTGGCATAACTCATGGTAACAGCTGCGTTTGAATTTGTTGTGATTTGATTTCATCAGATTCCTTGATACGCCCCCGCAAGAACGGGCTACCATCGGATAGGCCGATCTTGCCACGCAAGAAATCAGTTCTTTGTCTGGAGAGAGGCTTGGTGAGCAGATCTGCTAGCTGATCAGTGGTGTGGACATGTTGAACATGGAGAATATTTTTCGCAACCAAATCACGCACAAAGTGAATATCAATCTGTATATGTTTCATTCGAGAGTGGTGAACAGGATTAAAACTTAGTTGAGTGGCACCTAAATTATCACATAAGAGCAGTGGTGGTTGTGATAGACAAAACTTCAGTTCCTGGAGCAGTGATAGCAGCCACACACTCTCAGCAGCAGTCGCTGCCAGGGCCCTATATTCAGCTTCAGTTGATGATCTTGCAATGGCACGCTGCTTTTTAGAACTCCAGGAAACTGGTGTGGTTCCAAGGAATAACAGATAAGCAGAGGTGGATTTCCGATCATCCAAATTACCAGCCCAATCAGCATCCGAGAAACAAGTTAACATGTTGCTGGATGTTTTGCTAATAGTAACTCCATGGAAGATTGTGTTCTTCAAATATCGCAGTAGTCTTTTTGTTGCCGTCCAGTGAATCTGCGTGGGATGATGCATGAACTGGGAGAGTTTATTCACAGCAAAACTAATATCAGGTCTTGTAAGAGACAAATACTGCAAAGCACCAATAACTTTACAATATTCGGTGGAGTCAACAGAGGAAGAACCATCATCCAATTGTAAAGAGACCGATGTTGAGAGAGGCGTGGTGACATCTCTAGCTCCAGCCATATTGGTCTTAGCAAGTAAATCTCGGATATACTTGTGTTGAGTTAGAAACAAGCCTGCTGCAGTAGGAATAACCTCAACACCAAGAAAAAAATGCAGTAACCCCAAGTCTTTGATAGAAAATTTCTGGCCAAGATGATCAATAATACTGGCAACAAAAACTGAATTATTGCCTGTGATAATCAAGTCGTCAACATACACTAGGCAATAAGCAAGAGTAGAACCATCATGAAACACAAAAAGAGATGAATCTGATTTAGAATTATGAAAGCCACACTCGGTCAATGCATGCTTAAGGGCAGAGAACCAAGCACGGGGTGCCTGCTTTAGACCATAAATGGCCTTGGTTAGGCAACAAACATAATCCGGATGTTCAGGATTTCGGAAGCCAGGAGGTTGCTTCATATATACTGTTTCGGTGAGATGCCCATGAAGGAATGCATTATTAACATCCAACTGCCTCAAAGACCAACCCTGCATCACAGCAATAGTCAAGACAGTGCGTATGGTGACCGGTTTAACAACAGGGCTAAATGTTTCTTTGTAATCAAGGCCGGGTCGCTGATTGAACCCTTTGGCCACTAGTCTGGCTTTGAACCGATCAACAGACCCATTAGCATGCCTTTTTACCCGAAACACCCATTTACAGCCCACAAGATTACAATCAGAAGGAGGAGGCACTAATTGCCAAGTATTATGACGCATTAAGGCAGTTAATTCGGAGGACATGGCCTCACGCCATCTAGAATCAGCAAGTGCAGCAGTGACACTCGAGGGTTCCAAAGAAGATGGAAGGGGATGTTTGGTAACAAGGAAGGTTTTTTTGGTTTTATAAATGTCATTCATGGACCTAGTAGTCATGCTATGAACACGCACCGCAGCAGATTCAGATGGAGTAGAAGCAGGTAATTCTATGGAAGTAGGTGGATCTAAAAACAGAGGAGAAGATGGTACACTTACTTGGAGAGAAGATGGTGCAGAGGACGACCCATGCTCAGATGATGGCAAGACTTCAATACCCACATCCAGAGAAGTGCTGGGACGAGGTGAAGCAAAGGGTAGCTTTGGTAAGGAGATAAGCACTGGAGATTGTTGTCCAGCAGATGGAGAAGAAGGGACACTGTTATGACTGGTCTGTTGAAAAGGAAATGTGGCTTCATGAAAGATGACATGTCGGGAGATAATTATTTTTTTGGTAGAAGGCTCAAAGCACAGATATGCATTTTGGGACAAGCTATAACCCATGAATGTGCATGCTTTTGATTTCGGCTCAAGTTTGTGTTTATTGTATGGTCGGGTTAATGGGTAACAGAGACAACCAAATTGTTTGAGCTTGAGTAGTTGGGTCTTTGATTGAATAATTTTTCAAACGGGGATTTATTATTTAGGGTGGTA
>Ga0325403_1001696_pt1 | contig 18718 bp, 16 predicted proteins | sample PopdelMetagenome_19_FD_205665 | JGI IMG/M metagenome (GOLD analysis project Ga0325403, IMG submission 205665) | Populus deltoides microbial communities from Bellville, Georgia, United States - Xylem-PdKOR-R4 | ecosystem: Host-associated > Plants > Phyllosphere > Stem > Wood/Secondary xylem...
CGAGCCTGAGCCTCGGCCTTCACCTTGCACGATTTCTTTTTCTTTTTCTTTTTATAAAAGAAAGATTTGAACCCAAGTCCGAGGAAAATGAATAGTATGGGAATAAATTTAACCACGAACATTGAATTAAGTTTCCATAGCTATGCACTAGACAAGATTACCTAGTTTGCTGGTACATGGCACAAGTCATGTCTTCGATGCCAGGCACACAACATGCGGTTTTAAGCAAGAAAACTGACATGGATCATCGAATGGTCTCTTGCCCAACTCTGTGACAAGACGTCAAATTCCTCTGAGACACATGTTTCAAATGGCAAGATTTTCTTTCCAATAATGGTGTCGCAGATAGGCAAATAATGCTTGTCAAGCCGACAACATTGTACAACACAGAAGTCCTCAAGAAGGAGATCCGTCATCGTTAGATCATACGTGGACAAATTACGGCCAAATTAAAACTGTATTCTTCTGGTGGATGAACCATGCACATAGATAGCAATGGAACCCACCAATTAATGTTAACTAGTCAAAGTGAAATTCTAGCCATCCAAGCAACCTATATATTTGGTAATATCACTGTTTTTTTTTTAAATAATAAAATAATATATTTTAATATTATCATGCTTTTAAAGAACGATAAAGTAGATATTGCACCTGAGAGGCGCAATATTTAGTAAAAAGTGAGGAAAACATCAATATGACAAAATTATAATTAATATCGCAATTTCTAATTGTGATATTTAAATAAATATCATACTTTTGAAACCTAATATTATTAAAATGTTATGTTTATTAACTACAACATTCTTAAACTGTGTTATTTTATTTTTTAAAAAAAATTCATTATGTATTATTTCACAATTTATTTTGTTTTTCCTGTGCTAATTACACAATTTATCTATATATTAGGCTCTCTTTCTTTTATAATCTATCTGGCTCGATATCGCAAGCCAAGCCCTCTAACCCAACTTGGAATCGGCTGTAAACTAAAAACTGTCCATGTTAAATACTTCATACACTCGTTCCAAAATCGAGGGCCAAGTATAGTATCTTAAACCAGTTTTTGGGTGTTAATATTAAGTATTTTTCTTCAACCTCTCTGTTGTTGTTGTTCTTATTACTACCTTTTTTCTTTTCTTTTTTTATTACTACCTTGAACTAAGATTTGATAGATCTTGTCTCTTCTACTGAATCAAGCGTTTCGAGAATAAAGCTCCTTTTCACGGGGCTCCACAATTAGCTAGCAGAATCCAATGAAGAAGACCCATTCGAAGCGATAAGGATCAGGTATTTTGTGCACATGATCACTGCCAAACTGAGTTAGCGTTGCTGCAACTTGAATCTCCGCATCAAGTGAAGATATTTCTTGTTCAAGTGATCATATCTTCTAGCAAGCGAGGAATAGCCACAGTACTTCTTGCAAATTCCCAGTGCTCGCAAGACAAGGTATCCTTCTACAATTCTACTACAAAGCATTGTATCTTGTCTATTCCAACTGTATCCTTAATCTATTAGGTTATTCATGAGAGTTTTCGGGCCCAGAAATATATATTGTAATTTTTTATAGATATATTTAAAAAAATTACAGAACTCCAGGAATCAATATAAACTTTGAGTGGTAGCTTTGTCTTTATAATTAATTTTAATTTTCAATAGTTTGTAACTAGTAATATGTTTTTTTTTCATAATTTTTTTTTGGTAACTGTCGATGTCCGGGTCAGTTTATGCACATATCGACTAATCCTCTGAGACCCTGAAGTTAACGACCAGGTAAGTCTCTAGTGACCCTGAGATTTGTGGCACTCGAACTAGTAACTTTTGGTGAGCAGACACAAATCATGACCAGTTAAACCACACCTCTCAATTTTTTTTCATAACATAATGTACAAAGTTATATAATTTATATCTAGGATATTAGTTCATGAATATAAATATAAAAAAATTATATATCCTCATGTTTAAGATTTAACTCTGTACATTATCATCTATATCCTTTTTAAATAAAAAGATATTCAAAATAGATAGCAATATATAAAAAACATATATATTTCGCTATTCAAATAATTTACATCCATGTTTTTTTAAAAATATATAAATCATATTACGACACACTAGAAAGTGTTTAAAGTAAGTATATTATATGTTAACAGGTGATTTATTGTTGTTTCTGAATTAAAAAAAAAAACAAATGTGAAAAGAGGACTAGATTAGGTGGGGTCACTTCTATAATATATACTTTTTTAAATGTTTTTTATTTATAAATATATTAAAATTATATTTTTATTTTATTTTTTAAAATTTATTTTTAATAATAAAAAATTGGTTAAAACTCAACATTAATTCGTGGTGAAGCAATAAAACAAAAAAGCCCAAACTCAAAATAGATCAAATACCGAACACAAATAAATCCCTTCTACAAACTCTCAAAAAAGTGCTTCAACCGAACTAGAATTTGAGCTTCGTTTCAGTGATGTTGTTATCTATGAATCTATGATTACAGAGAGAAGCAGAGAAGAAGGTGAATAAAACTGCAAGGTTGCTTACACGTACGACCATGCCTATGTTTTTATTTGTTCATAAACGAGTTTGCAAGTAACTTGGATAAATTAATAATTTTTTTTTCTGGATTTCTGTAACTAAGTTTTCCGTGTTGGGTTGTTGTTTAAGTTCGTTATAAGTGGAAATCCTTTTCTTTTTATTATTTCTTTTAGTGGGATTGATTTATTTTGTAAAGTAAGATCCTTGCAGTGATCTTGTTTTTTTATTTGCTTTTTTGAAAAAAGAAATAACAGAGAATCAACGACCTCACATGTTGTGACTTTGGCTTGGCGGTACCAGTCAATGAGGCAGTGCCAGTCTGCTTGGATGTCTCATTGGACGCAAACTAGTTGCAGGAAAGAAAATGAAGCTCCAAAGCGATTAGGTGATGATTCTGGGGAAGTCAGTCATGGTAGAAAACATCATCAGTCACTTAGCGGGCCGGAGATGGAGACATGTAGTTCTAAATTTGTCGGGGGGCTTGGAGAATTAATTGAGGGGAAAGGGATCGACTTCATGAAAGATAACCGTACTATGAGTTCAAAAAACCTGAGGAATGAAGTGTTTGAGGGCCAGTCTTCTTTTCCGGTGTTCAAACCTTCTCAAGATAGGGATAGTGTTTTATCTCTGAAGAATGGTGTTTCTCTAGGTAGAACTGCGGATTATTTATCCTTAATGCCCGGACAGGCTCCTCCCGAGGTAGAAATTCAGAAAAGAAAACCCCAGTTTCAGACAGAAGATATCAACTTGGCTCCAGAGAAGCAGGTGAAGTCTAATAGTTTGCTAGAAAGGAGTAGGAGAGTCGTTTCGACACCTATTCAGGATGATTTTGTAAGGTCGACTGCAGTTACTGTGCCATGTGAGTCTGAAGGCAGAAGGGCTCCAATTCAGTCCTTTTTCTATGGGCTTGATCACATTAATGAACCAGGCTGTGCGTCTTTGGTTCATAAGAAGAAAATGAATGAAAATGATGGTCTTCTCTTTTGTGATCCCTCAACAAGCAATAATCAGCTAAGAGATTTTTTCTGTAAGTCATTTCAGAGGGTGCCAAATCATTCTGATTTTGAATTGTTTTCTAGCCAGATCAGTCCCAGAGATAATATCAAATTAGAAAAATTGTACCATGGATCTTATGCACTACCAAGTCTTCCCTCTGTTCATGATGTGGGGACTATGAGAAAGCGTGCTACAATAGACTCCATAGAAGAATTTTCTAGAGGTCCTCCGAAGTTTACCCAGACCACTCACCGCTTTTTCATCACAAAAAAGACTGACGTAAACTTACCTGATGGTGCCCAGATGTTTAGAGAGTCAGCAACATCCACTGAATTTAAGGGGAAAATGGTGACTGAACTCCTTGCTTTATCTCCGGATTTTGGCTTCCATGTCAAGCAAGGAGAGCAGATGCAACCTCTGGGAAGCTCCACAGAGAGTGAAGGAAAAGAAAACACTGGGAATGTCAAGGCTTCTGCAGTTGTTAAAGAGAATGATTCATCAGCTGATGGAATAGAAAACACTGAGAATGTCAAGACTTCTGCAGTCGATGAAGAGAATGATTCATCAGCTGAAACTGATGCCATGGATATTCACGCTTTCTGTGAGAATCCTATATCTGGTATGTACGGTCTGTATCTCATATGAGAACTTGGTTAAATCTTAGAATGCAGTGTTGATGATAGCTTTCTATGCTCTGGAGCACATCCCTCCGATGAAGTTGATTAGATATAGTCACCTAAATTTGATTAGTGTTAATGAGTTTTGTATTTTTTTAGCGTAGTCCTACTATGCAAATTAGTGAGTTTATTTCTTTATTTTGCAGGTGTGGCATCGTTGCAATCACATAAGGTAACTTTTACTGTGTTTCTATCTCTAAGTTTGTGCTCCTCAAGTGCTTTTCTAGTATTGACTACGTTCTCAAAAACTTGTGAAGGTAAAAACATTATCTTGTGCACGTTGTTTAAAGACAATAAATCTGATCTACTAATTTATATTGGTTTAGGTCAGCAATTTTATACTGCTGTATTGGTTGCCACTTGCTACTCAAGGAATTTGGTGGATTTTTACCTTGGTCTTTGAAATCATTCTACCGCTAATAAGTTACATTCTACAGGTGTTTGCATTGTCTAGTTAGATTTTTGCTTTGGTTTAGGCCACGGAATTTATCGAAGGGGTCGTAACTTTACAAAATGTTCCAGAGTCCGAGGCTTACAAGGCCATCGTCTCATCTGTTCACATGAGTATTTATTAACTTTGTAGGACATCAGCGAGGGCCAAAAGTCACCAGCTTCTCAAGCTGGAGTGCCTCCAGTCAGACAAGAAACCAAGGGCAGACAGATGAACACCGAATTACCTGATATTAAGCAAGAACTTCCTGTACTTCCAGGCGTGGCAAGGTCACCAGATGACATGGAGACAAGCACCTCAAGAACCCAGAGTTTGGATGTGGAATGCTTCATTCCCCATCCTGAGCATTCTACAAATTCAAAATCCAGTGATTGCCATAACGCTCCATCGAGATTGGACCCATACAGCAGATGGGTTAAACGTCTCAAACCAAGTGCTTCAGATTCTTTTGGTTATGGTACTAAAAGTTCAAAAGTTGAAGAAGCATCATCCCGTCGGAAATTTAATAAGTTGATCAGCAAAATGCCAAGACATAGGATAAGTATTTCAGAACCAAAGAAAAGCAAGTCTTGTGGTAAAGAGCAGGCGGTGACAGATCAGACAGCAGAGTCACCTAGGAACGCTAAATCCTATTCCACTTACTCGGCAAGGAAAAGTCAAGAAATAACACTCTCTCATGCTTGGGTTCAGAGGTGGTGTCATAAGCCATCTGCATCTCCAAAAAAGAAGCCCAAGGCTGTGGTAGTTTCTGAGCCAGAATGTTCAGTGGCAACACTAGACTACCAGAAGAAGCAGTTTGCTAGCATTGCTGCTATGGCTCTGATGGGGAAGGCCATGAATGGTTTTCGTCCATGTGAATTCAGAAAACGGGGGTCTTCTGTCATCTGGAATACCAGGGGGTTCAGAGATGAGCTTTCCTGAGAAAATGCTAGGATTGAAGAGCAAGATCGGCAGCCACAGGATGTGCCGGTTATCCTAGCAGTTGACATTAGTGCAACAAGTTGGAATCTTTATCCATCAATCCTCCATCAGATCAGTAGACTGGAGATGGAGTCTGTAGAGCCTGAATGTTGCTTTGTTATGTATCCTGCCTGAATTTGTTTATATTTCCTGCTTTCCACCTATGATCAGATAAGGCATTGTGGATGGATCTTATGTGAGATTTGGAAGAGGCCTTGTTTCTTCAATGTAGACATTTAGGTTGAGAAAGGGGCAACCAGCCTCTGCTGCTCCACATTGCAAATCTTAAAGAACTTGGCCACATTCAAGCATGTCACCTATTGATCCTCCATATGCACTGCAAGCAAACTGTAGTAATGCTGTAATACCTGGAATCAGAAACTAAAAATAAAAGGTTTAAAGAATGGAAGGGATTGTGCTTCGTCAAATGTAGATGACTAATAATCGTATATCCATGTACAGTTTGAATGCAGAAATATATCAGCACACCTCACATCAGCTTTGGTTTTCATGTGTGCACAAGTTTGGTCTTTGACTTTTGATATTTTAATATTGTTTTTGTGGTTAGACATTTACGATATCATTAGGTTGAAAATGGAAGAATAATGCATTCCTAGGTATGAAAGAACAACGAACTGGGTGAGCATTCTTCCTTCCATATTCTCTCGAACAGTAATTCCCATTCCTCTCTGAGCTCTGGTATACAACTGCATTTTTTAGAGTTCATCTTCTAAGAGGCAGGCAAGTTTTGGTGCACACATCATTTTAGGTTTGTTCTTTATTATGCTGCTTACTGTAAACAGGTTGTGGCTAACATCTGCCATGATTTCTCAAACCCTATTAGTCAAGAGAATGAAAATGTATTTGGTGTAATGAAGCTAGTGAAACAATTTAGATGCCCTGGGATCACTGCACAATGCCTAAGTCTTACCATTTTGTTCCAGGTGTTTTAAATGTAAGCTTGTTTCATTTTTTGGTGGCAGCAGAGCACGTTGTTCAGGAAGGTGGATTATACTGAATTGGGGGGGCAGCAAAAAGCCTGTGCCATAATGGATTTGTTGTCCTCTTCATCATATTTATCTCTTGATTATGCCACGAGCCGGGGGCTAAACATAAAATGCAAGCTTTCCTTTTAGTTCAGTGAACCTTTCCCTTGAGATGTAGCTCTCTTCCAAGTTTTGTTAGAGCAGTTCTGATCCAAAAAACTTGTGCACAATTAATACTACTTTGAATGGAGTTGCTTCCTTTGGTTCCCTCTCACATGGAATGAGAATTCAGGAGGGAAAAAACAGTTATACTCTGAATAAAAAAAATAATCGAAATTCATTGCTTTATACAAATCTATAATACTTGGCATGAACATGGGAGAGGTTTTTGTTCATGTTTTACGTGCAAACAAAAATTAAAGCTAGGGAATTATGTAGCTGTTTTCCTCACTGCCAGTTATGATGTAGCTTTTATAGTAAGCACCATATCTTGCCTGGACTTGAAGCTTGGAATCGATATAATATCCAATGGCCAAAAGCCACAGTGTCAGCATCAGGGAACTCAATGATCACAAATGACAGTTCCATTCTTAACTTGGCACCCTGTCTGTTCTAGAGCATATTCAAAGAAACCACCTCCATGAATATTCGAATCTATACATGGTGGGGCAAATTGAATGATGACGTCTCTCAATGTCAGCAAACCTGCTGGCTGCTGTGCATCATTTACTAGAAAGCAAAAACAGCCTTTGGTCTCCGCCAAGTCTTTCATGGCTTGCTTGAGAGTGTTGCTCTTTTTGGTAGTAACTGGCGAGTACATTTTCGGAAGGAAGTTGTTTCTTAATTGAAGAGCTCCGGCTGCGAATAGTGCCCCCAGGTCCCTTTCAAAGGTGCCATCAGAGTTTTCTTTTGCAGTTTCTGTGTGAATGAACTCCCCAGCAGTTAGCCTCCTGCGAGTATTTAAAACACGTCACTTTTTGGGGGAAATGAATAGTAAAGGTTGAAGAAATGGTCCTCCAAACCTACTTTCTGTCACCAAGTATTTCGTTATTCTCTAACAAAAGATAAACATCACTGTTCCTTATGCAACCGATAACCTTCTTATTTTCACGATTCACAACAGCAACTACGCCAATTCGGCTTTCTCGCAAAATATGGAGAGCTTCTGCCAAGCTTCGATCTCCGTATACAAGATCAACACGCTCTTCGTTTGCAAAACTGTGCAAGGAAAAAGAAGGGTGAACAAGCAGCTTAATGGCTTACAGCTCCAAACAAAAAATGAGCTGAAACATTAATTATCGAGTATTGTTTTTGGTCAGGTGTACCGAAACTCAGATAAAGCCTTGTCTGCAATGCTATCAAACCATTCTAGCCCACTTGATTGAAGCAACAACTGTATCACTGCATTCTAACAAAAGCATCACAAATTATTTACCAGCATAACAAAAGATCTGAAATGTTCACAATTACTTATCCTCCTTATTTTCAATCGATCAAAACCAGGTTAGCTTTCGACAACTATAGAACAGCAATGGTAAAATCTCCAAAGATTTGAATCAGATTATGGCACACACAACATTAAGAAAGAACAAGTTGCAGCCAGGTAAGTACCTGTGTTACAAAACCAATACCCTGAAAGTTGGACCTCTCTATTACAGGCACAACTTGCAGCCGGTGGTGGTTGGAGAGAAGCAGCAGAACGTGAAATAGTGTGTCATCCAAGTGTACAGGGAAAAATGGATCCCAAAGGTATGACTTGGCTAACTCCCCAACCTGATAAGACAGCACAAAACATAACCATTTTCTATCCATTTAAACTTAACATCAGCCAAGTACTTTAACCATTTGAATGCATAAAAAACTACTGTAAACACCTTGTTAAAGCCTTCATTGTATCATAAGAAAAGGATACCTTAGTTTGTCCAATTTGAGGATTATCTTCAAGCATGGTGAACATGCTACTTTTTCCATTCTCATCACCGTCAGTCCCTCTGGTTTGCATATAAGCCTTTTCACATTCCTTTAAATTTCAAAGACTAATTAATATGGACATTAAGTGAAAAAACTGCAAAATTTGCATTTGTTCAGATGGTGAAGGTCTCAAGTTATACCTCAAGAGCCCAAAGAACCATGCCAGCTAAATCTATGTACCCCACATACTGATCCGAAAACCTTCCAATAATGGTATCAGGATCTACAACATCAGCTATAGGAGCACCAGACACATTCTTCTCATACAACAAATGTATCGCATCTTTTACTCTATCCTCAATTTTCAATTCCACAACTAAAAAAGAGCACACACAACACAGATCATCATACATTCAATTTAAAACTATTATCAAAACTAACCTATTGAGAGGGAGCAGAAGATTTCGAGTACCAGGAGAACTTTTTATGCCAGGGATAGAACTAACGGGGATGTGATCAAGAAACATTTGAAGGGCACTGCCAGAATCAATTTGGTGGTGTTTTTGATCAGCCATGAAGTTGGAAACTAGATTCTCCTTTTTATCCACCAAGCTAAAACCTTCTGGCTGCTTCATTACATCCTCCAATTTCTTGAAGTCCATCATCTTTGATTCTTGCATTGTTAGATTGATTTCACCGTTCTCTTTTCCCGTCTGTCAATGCTTCTGTTTCTGTTTCTATATCTTTATGTTCCATGCATATTTAACACGTTGCATTGAAAAGAAACTCCCAGGTGTCACTTAAGGAAATTCTTGCAACCCCTGAATTGCCACATAGCAACTCAAGGACTCGGTATTTAAGGGGTTCTTGACCACACTGTTCGAGGGCAAAACACGACAACAACATTGTTTGGTGTTGGCATAATGTTAGATTGATTTACCCTAAGGGTTGTAAATCTCTTTCTACAGTGAATATAAACATGAAGAAGGTGCATCAATTATCATTTTTTTTTAATATACCAACGTAGCCTGAGTGTAAAATACCAACGTAGCCTGAGTGTAAAATGATCTATTTAAGATGAGTTAAGAGACTTAATTTCGTTATGTAAAAGTTTAAGCTTTAATTTAGATGTAGATGATGTAAAAAAAACAAGAAGAAGATGGCAGCAGCCTCTTTGCTGTGGAAGCACAGAAAAGATCCAACATTGTAATTCATTGCTACACTATCTTCCATGAGATCTAATGTCTAAGCTATTCAAATATAGATGGTAAATGTAAGTTTTATTGCAAGCATTTCAAAGGCTCATTTCATTATATCTGACAAAATACAATTTTTTTATACTCTCATAAATACTAGCACCAAGTTGACCCAAAGCAGCTAACTAGTTAGCTCTTTGATTTCTTTAGGAACTTATATCAGATCGTAACTTGGGCTCTATTTTTACAAGCAAGGACGTATCTTGCAATTTACGTAGGATAAAGTAGGTGCAGCTTGCTTGCTTCTTCTTTCGTGTCCAGAATGCTGCATCGGATTCTTCAACAGGCACTCAAAAGTGCTTCAAAATGTTCTTGCCTCAACTCTCAACACCTTCTTGAAATCAAGTCCTTGATAAATAGTTGAGATCCATCATCTATTTAGATAACTGTGCCATCCTCTATTGTTGCCTTCTCCGATATGATGGTGATTCCAGACCGAATGTAGAATCCTTCTTCTTCCCTATCTGCTTCTTGCACACCCTGCAAAACCAAAGCATTGAGATATATGCCTGCAGAAATTTTCATGAGTCCTATTGAGGACTACATACAGGGGCATGGTTCGCAGAGAGGTTACTTACGTCTTTATTCATGATGATAACATCTTTCCCTATCTTCGCATTTTTGTCAATTATACAATTCCTTCAGAGAAAAACCATGAACTTTTTGTCAGAAATCACCATTTCTATACCCTTGTAGTCTTATTAAAGAAGTTAAAAAAAAAAGAGGAGGGTAAAGAGGATGGCATCCATATATTTCGTTTTAAGTTCATTTTACTTTCCAATACTGGGTCCAGTACCTGATTTTTGTGTTCCTTCCTACACCAATTGGGACTTCACCCTCCGCCAGAAGAGAGGCAATTTCAACTTCAGTTTGGTAGCAGTCTGCCCCAAGCATCACGGTATCCTGAAGACGAACAAAAGAGAGTAATTATTACTCGCTCACGTATCCAGAAAAGAAAATATAAAGAATAGAGAAAACGCCGATGGGTCACCTTTAACTCAACACCATAATCTAAACGTGAGCGTTCGCCGACCACAGAATGTTGGACAGTGCATTCTCTCAAGAAACATCCGTGGGAGATTATTGCATTGACAATCTGAAAAATCCGACTAAAACATCATACGGGGTGTAATTCATTAAATCCACAAAATGGATCCCAAAGTATACCAGCATACCCGGCATTTGTCAAATTTGGTCGGTGGTGAGAATCGAGGAGATGTGTAGAACGGTGTCTTTGGGTCATAAAACTCAAACTTCGGAGGCTGCAGAAAATATAGAGTCCATGAAAAACATGATTCTTGTCTCAGTGAAAAGAAATTCAAACATACATACTTGAAATGATATGGAATGCTAATTACAAATTGCTAAAGCATGGAAATCCTGATGGCTATATTGCATCAGAAGTCAGAACTCTCTGTGAGGCAGTCATGCTTCACATACCTTCTCATCTTATATGATTACAACAGCATGTTTCACAAAAGATCAAGAGAGAAGGTGCCCAAATTCATTGAAAGATAGAAAAAGTAGCAGGAAAAAAAATATTCTTCAGGTGACATTAGCTGCTACATTTCTATACCCTTTCGATTTACATGATCAGTATGAGATGCCATAATCGGAAAACTAACCTCTTCAGCGAGGGCCAAGTTAGCTTCATAGAATGACTTTATGGTTCCTATATCCTCCCAGTAGTCTTTGAAAATATATGCCTGCAAAGCAAGGTTATATCAGCACTATAATATATTATAGAGGACATATACTTGGTCTAGACAGTAAAACGAGCCGAATATGAAGAAACAAATAGCTCAAATTCTTAGTTCTTCCTCGTAAGCTCGGTTATTCTTCCGACACACTATGGTAGAAAAAATAAGCAAGGTGGATGGAAGGCTTTGCACCAGGCTGAAAAATTATCCTTCTACCAGAACAGAGAGAACATTTTAATATTTCTCTTACTTGGACATTGTGCTCCATTATAGCTGCAGGAATGATCTCGGATCCAAAGTCATTTGCTGTGGGATACCTCCACCTCAAAAGTTTCAATAAAATATCTGTTTTAAACACATAGACCCCCATTGATGCAATATAGGGAGACTTCATGGCGTCTTGCGGGGACAACCCTAGACGAGTAGTATCTACTCGCTGCATCAAACAACCAAAATATATTAACTAAAAAAACTAATTCCTCTAGTAACTTCACTGTGCACACAGAATCAGATTATTATTTGTTGTAATTGTAAAATTACAAGATTGCCCTTAAAAAAACATTCAACTAGGTATTGAGGGTGAGATTATCTTTTTACCATGACATGACTGTTAAATTTGTCATTTCCTAATTTTTTAACAGAAAAATCATCACTCACCTTGAAATAAAATAATATAAAGATTTTAGCTTAGAAGTGTTTTTATCCTTTCATTTCTATTGAAATAGTGTAACTATTAGAGACAAAAACAATTAATTCTCTCAAAAGAGGGTTTTTTTTTGTCATACATTGGTTTTGTTATAGATTTGAAAATTATTTAAAGACATTATTGTAATTATCATATAGTAAATATTATTTAAAAAAAACAAAGTCATTTAAAAAGATCTGGATCCGATAGTTCTTTTATCACTAGAGCATTAAGTAATTATGTAAGGAAACCAGATGATCAGAATTTCAGATCCTATACAGAGATTAGGATGCTGTAGCAGTCTTAAGGCAAATGCTAGAGATTTAGATTTTTCTGATCCTACATTTGAAAGAAGATGAAGCCGGGTGTCATTTTGCTTTGTTCTTCATAATCTTGTGTTACCTATTTTTGAAAAGTATAAGAAGGGCATGCATGTGGATGTAGATTCAAAGGATGCTATTACAAAAGTAGGTTTAAAAATATGAATTTTGAAATTCTCACCATTTCTCTCAATTCAGAGCCCTTAGGCTTTTCAGCGAATTGGAAAACTTGGCCCCTGCCGTCTATCTTCACCAGTCCATAATCTGATGCCCGGCTACAAAGTAATCAAGACGAAATGTTATAGGAAAAAAGTTTTCCTTAGAACAAAGAAACCACGAAAAAATATCACTTGAAGCACAGCTAAAGACTCAACAGACCTCTCGCCCACAGCAGCACATGAAATTGTAAAATCAGCATTGCTATCAATATGATGCTGTTGATTCATAGCAAACAGGTAAGCCAGAGTTCTAAAAAAAGTTAAATATATTCAAAGTCCATGTCATTAGAGGAATAATGGCGTACTTGCACGAAGTCCATGTAATCCATTCGGTAAAGGTGATCTCCAGATAAGACAAGTATATTCTCAATGTTCCTGTTCTTGGCGTCCTACAAGAGCCAACATAATTCATAAGACTCCAATTCAAGTGGCTGAAGAGTAATGTGGAGTGCAGTTAGTTATACAAAGATGAAAATGGCCTAATAAGTTTTCATATTCACCTCAAAAACCCATGTAAATTGCCTCACAGCATCTGCTGTTCCTTGGAACCACTTCATTCCTGCTTCCCCAGGTGTTTGAGTTGCTGCTAAAACCTGTTTATCAAATGTGTTTATTATCCATCACTACGTTACGACGGAAGCATGTTAAAATTAAGATTTGATGCAATTTCCTCAATTAGATTCCATGGTATTATAAGAACTCCAGATTGGACAATGTCTGATCAATGGTGTCATTGAGATTTCTTATCACACATCTGCCAAGATAGGATGATTAGCAATTTCTTGATCAGGTCATTGACATGAAGATTTACCAAAAGTAACTTCTAGTTCTGTACCGTGGTAAATTAGGAAATGTGAAATATGATTATATATCACTGGAAAAAAACTAATTTCAAGGTTTGATTGCTTTCTCTCAACACATAAATCCTGCGTAATAGAAAAAGGATAGCAAATGGCATCCTGGATTCTGTTTGCAGGAAATTCCGATTCCAAAAACTGAAGTCAGAGAAATAAATACACCAAGAATGGAATCATACCTCCACAAATCCATCCCCAAAGATAATACCATTTCCGAAATACGTGCGCGCAAGGTGCCGGTTCAGGGAAGCCGAATTGAATTGGGTCAACACAAAAATCTTGTTTATCCCACTATTGATGCAGTTGCTCATTGGGATGTCTATAAGCCTGTAGCACCCTCCAAGAGGTACCTGCAGAATACCATGAACTGCATGTTTAAATCTCAAACTTTATAATAGTAACTCAATCTTCTATAAATCAAGCATGTTTTCTTACAGCTGGTGTTGCTGCCCTTCTGGTAAGGGGAAACAGCTGAGTCCCAGCACCTCCTCCTAATATGATTGATGCTACATTTTTTGGGTCTGCTTTTCTTCTCTCAAATCGTGGTGGTTGTAAGGTCTGCCATAAATTAGAAAACGTTCAAGGATGAGTACACATCAAACTATGATCAAAGTCACGCGTGTTTAAAAATCAAAATCATTCTTTTTCAGAAATTGAGATGGCCATATTGATATTATAGGAAATTTTGATATGGAGGATATCAAAGAATGATCAAGAAATACAAAAACTGATTATATTGTCGAATCAACTTACCACAGTTTCTCTGCCATTACTTGATGTCAAAATAGAAAAGGCAACACCAGGCTTGAACTTATTGACACTCTTGTCAACTTTAAGGCTTTTTGCCAACTGATTGACCCAAACACTGTTATTGAAACTCCCTCTGATCCTTTCACCCCAAAAATCTTTATCTCCATTGTTGAAGCCACCTTTGCTAGCTTTCGCCACATGAGTGTTGGCTTTCAAGGTCGCACAACAAAAATCCATTGCAGCACTCTCACAGGTAGTCCACTTGATGATAATCTTGATGGATCACAATAAAATTGTTGCACCCGCAAAAATACTGTATACAAATCCCAATTAAAGCTGAGTTTTAAACTAAGTAACCAAGTAAAGTACAGATCACATAAAGATATTGTACTAACTAACTATATAATCGTAAAAATGGAGCGACAGTTGTGCCACATGCTCTTACAAACTTAGGGAATCAAGAAGGTACCAAATCTAAGCAACCAAAGAGTCAAGTTTAACAAAATAAAACTAACTTTAAGTACAACCTAGATAACAGAAGCTACTAAGAATCAAGAATCTAAAGTTCCAAAAAGCAAAAGAATCAAACTTGTCTGGAAATATATAGAAGATCACTGTAGAAAACACACCGAAATGTGCTTCAAGATTTGAACTTCAGGGAAATGATCAAGTGGGTTTTTAGAAGGTTGGAAATGGGAGTGAAATACGTGAAATGATCAACCAAAAAAAATACGTGAAATGATGCTGACAGTGGTGGTTAATATGGCTTTATTGGCTTGTGATTGCTCACGAGAAATCAGGCACTTTTGCCGTTTTATTATTTTATACCTTAAATTGTTGAATGTAATCTCTCTAACTCTCTTGGTCTCTGGCCACCACCCTCTCTGCCTCTGCCTCCTTGTTTTCAAGAATTCAAGTACACTTCTTTCTTTAGTCCAGGTATCCAGGCTCCCCCTCTAGTTATATATAGAAGCCCCATATACCGAACACCTGTCCATATCAAAAAATTGATATTTATCACCGCATTCATGACTAGTACTAGACTACAATGTCGGTAGACTACATTGTCGGTTTCTTGGCAAGTTGTAGGTGCATCATACTTCTATGAATTTCGTGTCAGGTTTTAAATAACAACTTAGAACATCTTGATTTATCACTATATTTTTTTAATTTGTTTTTTATTCTAAGCTTATATTTAAAAAGAAGTAGAGGAATGTCATTACCGATGATAAAAGGGTGGGCCTAGGTTCATAATCAATATCTAAAGAGAGGAAGAATATCATGTTCAAATGAAATGGACCTGGCTTGCTTCCGGGTGTAATTTATTATTTTTAAGTTTAGCTATACTGAGCGTGAATATGTATTTTACAAGTTGAGCAGATCTAATATCTTTAATATCGCTCATTCTAGTCTGACAAGTTATTAAACTTAATATTTTTTAATTTTATTATTTGTTAAGCCTAAATATACATAGATTTCGTGAACTATTATACCCAACATTTTTGGATTTAGTCATGCGCTAAATTTAAACAAACATGAATCTAGTGAGCTGTCAAACTCATCGTCCTTGAACCTGACATCGTGTCAAGTCCAAGTAAGTATGTGCCTGACAATTATTATAGGCTTCATGTTGGTTCATGAGGTTTCATTTTTTTATTCTTATAACTTTTAACATAAAATATTAATGTCAAGAATACTCATCTCTCTACACCCTTAAGTGTATTAAAGCTTTTTTAAAAATTTATCATATTTTCATCAACATTAATATTGTAAAAAAAATACTTGTTGATATTAATGTGAGATAAATATCTCTTATATATATATATATATATATATATATATATATATATATATATAAAAGAGATATTTATTGTTAATGCTATAGGAGGAAATGACTCTCTATCAATTCCATACTAGCAATAATGACAAGGTGAACCACCAAGGTAAAAGGTTAATAATTTTTATTATCAAAGTATTTGTATTTTAATTTTTGAAGTATTTATTATACAAAAAAAAAAGATCAAAAGCTCTTATTTTTTAAATTTAAAATTCATTTTTTTTATTTATTATAATCAGTTATTATAAAGTTACTGATTTTATAATACGAGAGTTTCTAAACTGCATAAAATAAAATTTTAATGTTGTTGAGTTTTCTACTATCAGCCATATTATATAGAATATTATTGTGGAAATATTGTTATTCACTTTACAAACACTAAAAAACCTCAGAGCATATTAGATTGAGAATGTTTTTGGATTTAGTCATACGCTAAGTTTAAGCAAACATGAATCTAGTGAGCTGTCAAACTCATCGTCCTTAAACCTTGCATTATGTCAAGTCCAAGTGGATATGTGCCTATCATTATAGGCTTCATGTTAGTTCACGAGGTTTTGTTTTTTTATCTTTATAACTTTTAACATAAAATATTGATGTCAAGAATATTCATTTCTCTACACTCTTAAATGTATTAAAGTTTTTTAAGGGTTTATTATATTTTCATCAATATTAATATTGTATAAGAGATATTTATCCTTCATTAATATTTTATAAGACATACTTGTTTCTTATTAATATTATGTGATATATATATATATATATATATATAAAAGAGATATTTATCTCACGTTAATGCTATAGGAGGACATGACTCTCCATCCATTCCACACTAGCAAAAATTTAATGACAAGGTTTGGTGGTTATAAATACCTTATGAATTACCACTCAAGTAAAAAGTTATAATTTTTATTATCTAAGTATTCATACTTTAATTCTCGGAGTATTTATCATACAAAAAAACAAGAACAAAAACTCTTATTTTTGAAATTTAAAATTTATTTTTTTATTTATTACCATCATTTATTGTAAAGTTATTAATTTTATCATATAAAAGTTTCTAAACCGCATAAAAAAAATGTTTTAATAGTATTGAGTTTTCTACCATCATCCATATTACAGAGAATATTATTATGAACATACAGTTATTCACTTTACAAGCACTAAAAAACCTCGGAGCATATTAGATTGAGAACATCATCGTATCTACTGGATTCTCGAGGTGACCCATGAGCCAACTCCTAAATTTACTAGCGTTGGTATTAGTGAAGTTAATTAGACATGCATAGTTAATTATTTCTGTCTAAAAACTGTGAAGGAGCCGGCTAGTAGCTTAGCAGTTGAGAGAAGGTTTACTCATTACACCCTTGGCAATTCAAGCTGTTGTAATCTGTCATTTTTCAACTAAGATTAGATATGTCCCGCAACTTGGACATGCTGTCAACTTGTAATTGATAATGAGCTGACTAATTTCTCCATTGTTATGAACTTAAGGTGATGTTACCAATAAATCATCAATTGACAGTGCCACTGGCACTGCTCAGGAATCAGTTTGCGTGTTTCTCTCAAGATCCTGGAAAAAAGAAGGGAAAGGAAAGACAAAAGATCCCTACTGCTCTTCAGGTTGTTGTTTTCTATAATAAATTACAAGATATTTAAAATCTCATTGTTCTACGTATAGAATGGCATGCCATTGGCCGGAGAATTTTATGAATAAAAGAGGTCATTTGATTGGTTTGGTGGTGTAGAAAAGCCTGCCCACAGGAAATAGAGATATCAACTTTCACCTAGTTTGTTTCCGATTCACTGAGAAAAAGGGAGTGAACAATATTATACAAGTATTGAACCCTGCCAATTATCAAACACTCTATGCTGTGTTCATATCAAGATTTCCTGCCATTACCGTATCTGTTTCTGGAAATGTTGCGGCTTCTGCTTTAAATACGTTATAAAAATATTTTTATTTGAAAAAATTATTAAATTAATATTTTTTTTATAATTTTTTATGGTTTTAACATACTGATATAAAATTTAGAAAACCCAGCATCACGCTACTAAGCACATACAGAGATGCTTTCTTAATCTTTCACAGTACCAATCACGCAGATCCTTTCTTGATCTTTTGAGTTTAATAAATTTTGTTTTGGATGCAAGTGCAAATGTGCAATTCCACTTTCGTAAACAGCTGGGGGGGGGCCATTGACAGTTTGTTAAATTCTTCGATGATGTGCTTGGTGCTTACCTCCAGTTTTGGACACATGTCATGCCTAACCCCATGGACGGTTCTTATTACATTCAGCAGAGGCCCATGATGCCCTCACTAGGCCCACGTGATCTCTCAGAAAAATGATTGCAGCTTTTGGTGGGACATCTTTCCATTCCACCCCTTAGATTTTTGTTTTTGTCTCTTTTCCCTTTTCTCATTTCCTTTTTAGTAATAATTCAACTGCTCTCCGCCGTCCACCCGAAAACCCACGATCATATTTTAATATTTTACAGTGGTTTTAATACATTGCTGTTAAAAATAAATTTTAAAAAATAAAAAATATATTATTTTATAAAAATATTTTAAAAAATAATCA
>Ga0325403_1001698_pt1 | contig 18709 bp, 11 predicted proteins | sample PopdelMetagenome_19_FD_205665 | JGI IMG/M metagenome (GOLD analysis project Ga0325403, IMG submission 205665) | Populus deltoides microbial communities from Bellville, Georgia, United States - Xylem-PdKOR-R4 | ecosystem: Host-associated > Plants > Phyllosphere > Stem > Wood/Secondary xylem...
CTGGTGTTAGTAAAACATTTTCCGGTGATGCTTGGAAGTTTCACCTTGAAATATTGTTTGTCTCACACTTGTCACAACTTTGTTCGATTTTCTGCCCACCACACTCTAGATTTTATCGTCATTTTTTTGCTGGTTGGGTTTAAATAATCTCAATCCCATATGATATATGATGTTTCAATTTGAGTTATATACCTGTAAAAATGGTCAGATTCCCTGTTTGCTTCGACATGAAGCCTAATTTGTATTTGAATTTGGTGGAAGTTGTTATTTATTTTTTACCCCACAAAAAAGAAAAAAAATTAAAAAAATACAAGAAAATGTTTAAGTTGGTGGTGAAAGATAGATCAAAATGTACAAGATTGGTAAAGTTAGCAACTTAATTTTGATTGATAAAAGGTTTTATTAGTGAAAATATTTTTATTTAGGTGTTTAAGGATTCAATTGGAATTTTAAAAGGCTTAATTAATTTTATTGAGGATTTAATTGCGAGGAAAATTAGTTTTTGAAGTCAATTTGGATGTTAATTGCAATAAATTGAAGTTTGAGGATTAAAATTAAACTCTGAAAAGTTTAATTGGTTAAATCAGGGGTTTAATTGTATAAAATTCAAAGTTTTATAGATAATTAGAGATTTAATTGAACAATTCATAAACCAATGACCAACATGCAAAAGACGCATGACTATGGGAACTGAAATCGATGAATCAGGGGTCAAATCAAAGAAAATTAAAAGTTTGTCGATTAATTGAGGGTCTAATTAAACAAATAAAAAAATCAAGAACCAAATGTAAAAGGCGCTCAAATTTGGGGCTGACAATTGAATTTGAGAAGAGGAAAATTGCATGAAATTAAGAGTTCAAGAGGAAATTATGGTTAAAATTAAAAGAAACGGGAAGAGTAGGGATTCAATTGAAGTTTGTCAGAACCAAAATTAGAAAACCCTAATTTGTTGGGTTTAGCAAAAACGATGAAGTGCAGCTGTTGTGCACATTCTTCTTTGATAGTTTTGGCTTATTGAGTAGGCACTTTCAGGTGAGTGAATGTGGCATTTCTGATCATTTCTGAAGCTGCAACCACCACCATTCAACTGAGAAACACTTTCTCTACAACCCATTTGCCATGAAATCAAATGTCTACATCCCATTTTCTCTAATGATCTTAACAACATCTTGTTCCCGATCAGCTATCACTGTACTTTCAGATTCTATATTGATTGAGTTGACACTTTCAAACGAATGAATGTGGAGCTACAAACTTCCAAATTAAACAAAAATGGATCCAATTGAAAGGTATGCACCATTTCTACCATGATCAGTTGATCTCAGGTGACATTGACATCAATGTTGCTTTGACAAAGTTACGAAAGTGGTCAACTCAGTCATCTCTAACTGAGACAATCATATGCATAAAGAATAGTTGGCTAGGTTTTCCTGGGTTCATTTTCTAGGTTTTAGGTAGTGTTCTTCGTGTTTTTGAGAAGAACATTGTCTTAGCTCTATGATTTAGACCAGTTTTGATCTATGATTAAAAAATAATCTAGATTTAAAATGAATCAATAACATAAATTAATGCAATTAGATTCTAGGTTTTTTTTACTACTCGAAATACATTTTAATTAAACCATGACATTTGAGTGATAATCAATGGTTTTTTATGCTAGATTCTTGATCCATGCATGCTTGTGAATAAAACCATGCCCTTGTTTTTTTTTTTTTTGAAATCTAGTTTTTTTTGGGTTGCATGTTGTTAGGTTTACATTTGAATGTTCTTGGTGTTCTTCCTTCTTTCCATGTTTGATTTGTTTTTCTTGAGAAAATTTTTAAGTTTTTATGTTTTTCTTATGTTGGATTTGTTTTGGTCCTAGGTTTTTGTTTGGTTTGTTTTCGAGTCAACTCAGTTGAGTCAACCCAATCAGATCAAAACTGGGTCAGTCTTCAAGCCTTGTTTGGTTTGCTGTTATTTTTTTTGTTAAGGTTTATTTGTTTAAGGTTGTGTTTGGCAAATACCCTTTTGGCTTGTTTTGGGTAGTTTTCATTTTAAGAAAATTTTTTTTTTTCCCCAAATGTGATCTTATAAAAATACAAAAAAAAATATATAATAAATATAAAAAAATGTATTTTTGTGTATTGCGTATGACCAAATTTCTCAAAAATACAAAAAAAAAATCATTTTTTTTAAATATAGATATATAAAAAAAACACATGTGTTTTAGCTTTTTTACAAAATATATATTAGCATGCATTTTAAATTTAATAACCAGTGTATTGGATCCATAAAAACTTGATTAATATTTCAATAATCACTAAAATTTTAATTTATAAAAATTAATAGTCAATATTATGGTATAAATATTGGACGTACAAGTAAGACTGATATTTAAATATCAGGAGTAGACTAAAAAATTCTCATAGTTAATCTAAATATTCACCATTTTGAATTAAGAGTATTTTTCATCGCAATACGCAAATTATGAAAAACTATTTTTATAAGAATTTATTTGAGTACACGAATTTATAATAAAATTTTGAACATCAAATTTATTAACACCAATAAATCTTCATCTTAAGCTATAAACAAACCATTGGTCATGAACCCATTAAAATCTTTAAATCATACTACAATCTACCTCACATGTGTACTAAAAATGCAAATACTTTTTCCTAGCTACAATAATTTAAAGTAAATTTATAGTCATTATTATTATTATTATTTAACTAAATTATGATAAAATTAATTATTATTTTGGTTCAAAGAAATACAATTTTTTTTGACATAACTGAAAATACAAAAAAAAAATCACTCCTACAGAGACCACTCATCTTCATTTTATCACTCATAAATTGCCACTCACATAGAAAGAGAATACAATACTGAACACTCGTCTTCTTTTCCCCAACACTCAACGCTTAGCACACAAAAAAGGTGAAAATCCATCTCTCAATTTCGCCCAACAATCCATCTTTTTCAAGCCAACCCACAACCAGCCAAATCCCCGACCGCCTCCAATAAAAGCCTTCACCATCCCTCATCACTGTGCACAACCTCCCATGGCAACCACCTCTCTCTCGCAATGCCTGATGCAAATCAGGACAGAGGAAGGAACGCTGTAAAACACAGAGACTATTAGATGACGGAAACATGGGAAGTCAAGGAATCATGAAAGCTGATTAAAAGCTTATTAGTTATTATTTTCCTAGTTAGGTTGATTAAAAACTTATTAGCTGTAGTTATTATTTTCCTAGTTAGCTGGTAGTTTCCTAGTTAGATTGGATTAGAGTTCAAATACGTGTTAGATTATAATTCCTTAGTAGAGGGTATTTAAGAAGGGAGCATAACATAAGATAAGCAATTTTCTTGTAATCAAACAATTTGCTATTCTTTAATACAAAATCAGGAGTGATTCCTCTACAGAGAGATTCTGCCTTAAACTATTGTTCTTATTGTAAACAACGAGAGGTTGTAATAGGGAGCAATTAAATCAATTTGGTATCAGAGCGGTTCATGACTGTAACCCCAAACGGTAATTCCTACCCAATATCGAACACTTAAGTCCCTAATAATTACCCATGTGAACATGCAGACTTACAACAACAAATCATCCATATCACTACTGTGTTAGAACAACTTTCTAACCGAATAGATGATGTGGATGAACGTAGAGCAAGGTCTCCTAATAGAAGGGGGCGTGGACAACTTCATGAGGAGACACTAGGGGAAAACCTGGACGCTGAGTATAGAGACGTTGAACCCTAGCACCACCGGCTACAACATCACATAAAGGAACTTCCACAACACCTACAACATCACAGAGAGGAACTTCCACGACACCGTGCCAGGCAAGGGCTGGAGATTCAACCCATCGATGAACTCACTAAATGAATGAAGGTGGATATGCCAAACTTTTATGGCAAACTGGAACCACATGCTTTTGAAGATTGGCTAACCACCATTAAAGACCATTTTGATTGGTTTGCTGTTTCAGAAGATCAAAAGGTTCGGTATATCATGATGAAATTGAAGGGACATGCTCGTGTCTGGTAGGGAAGCGTGGAAGAACAACTGCGATGAACTCAACGTCCACCGATCTCAAACTGATGAAGGAACGACTAAAAGAGAAATACTTACCCATTGATTATGAGCAGATGATGTTTGAAGAAATGCTATAACTAAGGCAAGGGACCTTAACAGTGGATCAGTATACAGACAGGTTCCATGAATTAACTGTTTGTAGCAGAATTGTAGAAACCGACCAACAAACACTAGCCCGATATCGCAATAGCTTACGTGGGGAACTATAGAAAGAAATGTTGATCGCACGACTCATTACAGTGGAAGAAACATACCAACTAGCACTGTATATTGAGAAATAATTAGGGAACACAACAGGCAAAAAAGTCATGCCAATAGAGGGAAAGCCAGGACATTCGACAAACTTTTCCATATAAAAACTACACTTACCATATGACAGACCGGGAGGCTCGATATTGGGACAACAAAGAGGAAAACAAAAGGTTACAAGTGATGGTCCACAGTGCTACAAATGCAAAGGGTTTGGACACTATGTTGTGGTATGTCCCACCAGAGATAAGAAACTCGCCTTTATATGTGAGAAAGAGTTGACAATGATGGATGAGGCAGAAGGAGAAAAAACTGAAAAACTTGCAGCTGAGAAGGAGGTGCACCTAGATGCTTCTGAACTTCCAAGCTGTGTTATTCACCGAATATTAACAGGAAACAAAACTGAACTCATAACCAATCAGGAGTGGTTGTGCACCAATATCTTCCATACACGATTAGAATATGGGAGCAGAGCACTAAATGTGATAATCGATAACGGTAGTGGCATGAATGTAATCTCTGAAATAGTAGAAGAACGACTGCATTTGAAGACCGAGACACACCTTTCTCCCTACCGAATAAGTTGGGTTAATGAACACAACTCAGTCTTAGTAAAACACTGATGCCTAGTACAATTCTCATTAGGACGAGAGTATGTAGATGAAGCATGGTGTGATATCATTCTGATGACTGCCTGCCACATGTTATTGGGACGATCATGGCTTTACGACAGAAGAGTATCCTATAATGGATACACCAATACCTACTCATTCCAGTTTAAAGGCAAGAAGCTAGTCCTAGTCCCATTACCGATTGCAGAATTTAAAACAACATAAAATAAGGTACCAGTATTGAATATGCAGTAGTTCTCTTAAATTGTAAATTGAGAACAAATGTTGTTGTTTGTAGTAAGGCGCGAAGTGAAACAAACAGATGGTCTAGTGCCCAAAGAGCTGGCAGCCATACTTGAGAAATTTCAAGACATCATGCCAAATGAAATGCCACACCAACTGCCACCAATGCGGGATGTACAACATGCAATTAATCTTATCCCAGGGTCATCTTTACCCAACTTACCCTATTACAGGATGAGCCTGCGGAGAATGAGGAGCTCAACCGACAGGTCCAACAGCTACTGGACAGAGGATTCATTTGAGAGAGCCTTAGTCCCTGCGCGGTTCCAGTACTGCTCACGCAAAAAAAAATGGAAGCTGGAGAATGTGTGTCGACAATCGAGCAATTAATAACATAACAGTCAAATATCGATTCCCAATTCCACGACTAAATGGCATGTTGGACTTGCTAAACGGCGCCTCTATTTTTTCCAAAATTGATCTACTTAGTGGATATCATCAAATTCGCATCCGTCCTGGTGATGAATGGAAGACAGTTTTCAAAACAAACGAGGGGCTATTCGAATGGATAGTCATGCCCTTTGGATTAACCAACGCACCAAGCACCTTCATGCGTGTTATGACACATTTTCAAACCATTCCTGGGTAAATGTGTTGTGGTGTACTTGGATGATATCTTAATTTTCAGCAACTGTTTGCAGGATCACTTAGCCCATGTGGAACAAGTCTAAACAACATTACAGGCAAAGCAACTCTATATATCATGCCAAATGTTCATTCCTGAAGAAGAAAGTCTATTTTTTAGGCTTTATGATTTCCAGCAAAGGTATTGAAGTGTATCCTACTAAGATACAAGCCATTCAGAAATGGCCAACACCTCGGACCTTCTCTAAGGTCCATAGCTTTCATGGTCTAGCTACATTTTATTAGCATTTTATTCGTAATTTCAGCACTATCATGGCCCCAATAATCGAGTTCCTAAAGGGTACCAATTTCAATTGGACAACAGCAGCAAACAAAGCCTTTGCCGACATCAAGGATAAACTGGGGAATGCATCAACCTAAGACCCCCTGATTTTTCCAAACTCTTTGAAGTGGCTTGTGATGCCTCACACATAGGAATCGAGGGAGTCTTAAGTTAAGAAGGGCATCCTATCGCTTTTTACAATGAAAAGCTCAATGACACTCGTCAGAGATATTCAATATACGACATGGAATTTTATGCCTTGATTCAGACCATTAAGCATTTGCGCCCATACTTAATCTATAAAGAGTTTTTCCTTTACACGGATCATGACTCCTTGAAACACCTTGGCTCTCAGAACAAACTCAACCCAAGACATTCCCGTTGGACAACATATTTGCAACAATTTGATTTCATCATCAAACATAAAGTAGGAACAGAGAATAAAGTGGCTGATACGCTAAGTCGACGACCCCACCTGCTGCATATGTTTTTAGTTAATGCTACTGGCTTTGAAGAAATTAAGACTCAATACACTGATGATGATGATTTTGGCACAATATGGAGCAATTTACAATCCAAAATCATGATAACTGGAGGAGACTATTCGCTGAAGCATGATTACTTATTTTGTGGTACTAGGCTCTGCATCCCTAAAGGATCACTTCGTGAATTCATCATCACCGAACTTTATAGTGGTGAATTGGCTGGACATTTTAGTTATAACAAAACTTATGTCATAGCTACTGATCGGTTCTACTGGCCTCGGCTGTATAAAGATGTGTACAAAGTGGTTGATCGGTGCAGGATTTGTTAATTAAACGAAGGAACTAAAAACCAAGCTGGACTCTACACACCCATCCCAATCCCAGACCACCCATGGCAGCACATTATCATGGATTTTATTCTCGGATTGCCCAGGACTGTTCGACAAAATGATTCAGTTATGGTAGTAGTTAACCAATTCTAAAAAATGGCTCACTTCATCCCCTGCAACAAGACCTTTGACCATGTGATCCGACTACGTGGTGTGCCACTCTCCATTGTGTCTGACAGAGATGTCAAATTTGTTAGTTATTTTTGGAAGACTTGATGGACAAAAATGGGGACAAAGTTAAAGTTTTCTAGTGCATTCCATCCACAGACAGATGGTCAGACTGAAGTCCTCAATAGAAGTTTGGGAAACTTGCTACATTGCCTCATCGCAGATCATGCAACAAATTGGGACCTCAATAGAGTTTGCTATTAATAATTCTGTTAATAGATCTACAGGACACACACCATTTGAAGTAGTATATGGTAGACGACCTTACACCCCTATGGATCTCAAACCATTACCCTTATCTGCCAGACCAAGTGAAGCTGGCTTGGATTTTTCAGAATACATGAGAGATGTTCATACAGAGATCAAAAGACGCCTATCACTCAATATTGAAGCATATACCGCCTCTGTAAATGTTAGGCGCAAGGATAGACAATTTCATAATGGTGATATGGTGCTGGTTCGTCTAAAACCAGAAAGATTTCCTTCAGGAAGTTTCTCCAAACTACATGTGCATCGTGCGGGTCCTTTTCGTATTACTAAGAAATTAGGCAGCAATGACTATGTCATAGACTTACCTTCTGAATTTGGTATTAGTCCAGTTTTCAACATTGAAGACATTGCTGCCTTTAAAAGTGATGAAGATGTTTCAAGTCATCCTTCCAAAACGGAGGAAATGCCAGTATGCCTTCCTAAAGTCCCTACAACCACTACACCACAAGAGGACATTGCCTCCATCATGGATCACCAGTTTGTTTCTACGCGTCGCAAGGGATATTACAAATTTTTAGTTCACTGGCGACATTGACCCCTCTCTAACTTAGCATGGGTCAAAGGTACTGAGCTTCAACAACTACACCCGGACTTGTTTACTGCATATGTTCACCATAACTTGCCAGAGTCAAGTTCTTCAGAGGAGTTAGCAATTAATGCAAATCAGGAGGAGACAGAGGAAGGAACCTTGTAAAACACAAAGACTACTAGATGACGGAAACATGGGAAGTCAAGGAATCGTGAAAACTGATTAAAAGCTTATTAGCTGTAGTTATTATTTTACTAGTTAAGTTGATTAAAAACTTATTAGCTGTAGTTATTATTTTCCTAGTTAGCTGGTAGTTTTCTAGTTAGATTAGGATTAGAGTTCAAATACGTGTTAGATTATAATTCCTTAGTAGAGGGTATTTAAGAAGGGAGCATAACATAAGATATGCAATTTTCTTGTAATCAGACAATTTGCTATTCTTTAATACAAAATCAGGAGTGATTCCTCTACAGAGAGATTTTGTCTTAGACTATTGTTCTTATTGTAAACAACGAAAGGTTGTAATATGGAGCAATTACATCAATGCTGACAGCAGCAATAGTAACAACGTCGTTCATTCTATTTCCTCCAGTCAACCAATAACTCTTCCTCCTCCATCCCTAACATCGACAACCTCTCCACCAGCCAAAAAGATCAACAATGGAAACCTCATCCATAAACCACGAGTAGCTGCAACTATCTCCTTTGAGCTGACCAACGGGCAAACGCGCCTTCTTCCTCCCACTTCAGCTCACAACCAACACGAGTCTCCACTAGCCACCAATGATCGGGAGAGTTTATATTTTAAATAATGATCGGGAGAGTTTTTATTAATTTATTACCGTCCTTTTGCAGTACTATGTTTGAAAGTAAATTTATAGTGTCTTTGTTTAAGAGGCGCTCATGAGGTACACACAATAAACATATTTTTAGTATTTTTGCTCATCCATAGGTGAATCTCATCTTTTGGCGCGCAACGAACACTTTTAAAACACAAGATTATGTGCCAAAAATATTACACTACCTTCCGAGTCGGTGAATCTCCTTCGCATATCAAGGATTAATATGGGCGTGCCACCTCTTGCTGGGTCGTTTTTGGTTCATTTCAAAATTATTCCTATCTCATTGTGGGTTTATGTCTAAAATCATTCCATATACCTGATGTAGATCAATTTGAAAATCAGTTTGCTTACAAGTTTGGTTTTAAAAAAATTCTAGTTTGTTGCAATATGATTTCTATTCGATGCAGATCCATTTTCAAAATGGATTCATATTTGTTATGGATTAGTTTTCTCTCGTTGTGAGATTGTTTATTTATTATCCGATGTAGATTTGTTTTCAAAACCATTTTGGAATCAATCTTAACTCATTGCAAGTTTGGTTCTAAAATCATTTCTAACTCGTTACGAGTTCGTCTCATATTCGTTTTGGGTTCGTTTTCAGAGCCAATTCTCATAATTTGCAAGTGTGTTTTCTCATCCTTCTTGCTGCGAGTTTCTTTATTTTGGATTTGTTTGTGAAACCAAATTTGTAAGATCTCTATTTTTAAAATACTTTGGGTGGTATGCCTGATCATTCTTTTTATACATAAGCTTCATTTTACATGTATTATCACATATTTTGTTTCAAGGATCTAAAGGAATTATCAATGTTTGCCGCCCCTTAAGTTTTATCTTTGTTTTAATTGCCGAGTGAGGCCTCTTTATTTCGTCAAGCACGTATGTTCTTCACATGATTCTTTACCTCTATACATACAAGCCTTTGTCCTTTTCATCCTTTCTTTACAAGTTCACTTTTTAGAGTGCAAAGAAAAGCATTTTTCAATGTCTTTTCTTCGTAGTAATATTGTGAAGATGAGGCAATTATCGTAACTCTAATTTTATAATTTTACAAAAAAAATAATTTTTATATGATTTTTCTTATTTTTTCAGATTTTAACCATTTTTATGTGTTTTCATGAATTTCTTTTATGAGCCTTCATTATATAAAAAGAGAAAATAATAGTTGCATGAGTATAGTGAAAAACCAAAGGAAAATGAGAGAAAAACAAAATCAAAGGAATTAAAAAGAGAGAGTACAAAAAAAATATAAAAATGTGAATTAATATGTGAGTTGGATATCTTATTCCTATTGCATATTTCCCTGTCCAATCTTTCTAAGAATAGCCATATCCTTACTAAAGAAAAAATCCAACCATTTAGCCAAACATTCTACTGGGATGTGTTTCGCTATCTGCAAGTTCTCTTATATGCGTGGTGGCAATGATTATTCTTACATTATATTGAAGAAAAATTAAAAAAAAAACAAGGACCAACACTAATAATAATAAAAAAAAACAAAGCCGATGTTTTCAATTTTCACTATTGTTCCAAGCGTTCTGCTCATTGGTGAAAAATATGAAGATTTTTTAGAAGTGATCTAATTGTTCCAAGCATCCTGCTTGTTGGTGAAAAATACGAAGATTTTTTGGAAGTATTCTAATTGTTCAACGTGACCTGCTCGTTGGTGAAAAATACAAAGATTTTTTGGAAGTGGTCTAATTATTCCAGACGACCTACTCGTTAGAGAAAAATATACAAAAAGTTTTTCAGAAGTGGTCTAATTGTTCTAAGTGATCTGTCCGTTGGTGAAAAATACGAAGATTTCTTGGAAGTGGTCTAATTCTCATGGGCGGCCTTCCCGTTGGTGAAAAATAAGAAGATTTTTCAGGAGTGGTCTAATTGTCATAAGTGACCTGCCCATTGGTGAAAAATTTAAAGATTTTTTGAAAGTGATCAATTGTCTCAAGTGACCTGCCCGTTGGTGAAAAATACAAAGATTTTTCGTTAGTGGTCTAATTATTCCAAGCGACCTACCTGTTGGTGAAAATTTTGAAGATTTTTCAAAAATGATCTAACTGTTCCAGACGACCTATCTATTGTTGAAAAATACAAAGATTTTTTAGAAGTGATCTAATTCTCATAGATGGCCTGCCCGTTGGTGAAAAATATGAATATTTTTTGGAAGTGGTCTAATTGTCCCAAGTCACCTGACCATTGGTTAAACATTCGAAGATTTTTCATAAGTGGTCTAATTGTTTCAGGCAATCTATCCGTTGATAAAAAAACACAAAGATTTTTTGAAAGTGGTCTAATTGCTTCGAGCGACCTACCCGTTGGTGAAAAATACGAAGATTTTTGAAAAATGGTCTAATTGTTCCAAATGACTTGCTCGTTGGTGAAAAACACATGATTTTTTACAGGTGGTCTAATTGTTTTTGGGTGACCTACCTGTTGGTGAAAAATACAAAGATTTTTTGGAAGTGGTCTAATTATTCCAAGCGACCTACTCGTTGGTGAAAAATACGAGATTTTTTGAAAGTGGTCTAATTGTTCTAGTGACCTGCCCGTTGGTGAAAAATACAAAGATTTTTCGAAAATGATATAAAATTTCTCAAAAGTAAAAAATTTTCAAAAACGTTTTCAATTCTTGGCCATTTCAAGGTGGCCTTCCTTTTAAGGATCTCATTGGGGATTTCTCTTGTGAAAATTTTCAAAACACACTGTTCAATATTTCAGAGTTAGATGATATGCATGCATCTTTACCTGATTTGAAAAATAGGCCCCAATTTCTTCTCAATCTTCTTTGTTGCTTGATTGGTGAGGTCTTGCTATTTCTGATTTGAGCCCTTATGGTCGTTTGGCTTCTAGCCCACTCGAGATGGCCTATGTAGGTCTTTATTCAGAATATTTACAATTTTACCAAGCTCAGCCTTTATTGTGCCCATCGTGACCCATTTACTCGCTGGAAATTCTTTATCTCATTGATCAATTTGAGAAGATCATTCATTAATTCCTTTTCTCACAACCAACAACATTTGGTGTCACTTGTTGAAAATACCAAGTTGCTTTTTGTAATCAAGAATGCCCCCTTATCTCGTTGTAGGAAATGTTTCTTCTCTCTTTTTTCATTACCTAAAAAGATTAAATCCCCTTCTAAACATAATATTGCCCCTTTGTACGGGTCATTGCCTCTAGTTGTTCTCTGTCAGTGACTAAAACAAAAAAAAATGGTCGAGTAAACCTTCTGTCCTTTCTCCTTTTTAGTCCTAATGAAGGAATCTTTATCTAGAATGAATTGTAAAATCTTAATCTTGCATTTTAAAAAAAAATATTGTTTCAATGTGAGCTTAAAACAATTTGCTTTTCAAATCTTGTAGCTCTCTGATTATCATTTTTCTTCTTCGAAATGAGATGATTTGTTTTTGTATCAGCGATATTGTCATTGGTGAAGGTACATCCTGAGGTGACTTTTTGCTTTTATGGGTTCCAAAGTGAAGGGTTCGAGAAAAAGCTCGAGGTTTTGTTGGAGAAAAATTTGTTTATTTTTGAACACTCATTTTATAAACATGAATAATAATGAGAAGCTTGTTCTCAATGTTATGACTCTTATGAAAAAATACTTTTTGTATTTTGAGAGATCCATTTATTATTCCAAGTTGCTTGCTTGATTAGAAAGGACTTCTATAGGCATGTAATGTAGGCTGTGGTTTTTTACTATGAAAGAAAATGATTCATAAGGCTCAAAGAGTGTTTCAAGGTTTCAAAGACTAAGAATCACTATCAACAGTTCGACTCTTTATGTCTTTCATCTTTTCTTTAGTAACTCTTCTTTGATTTGCCCCTTTTCATTGTGTTGGCCAGGGCATATTCACTTTGTTTTGGTTATCATTTTTTCTTATGATTTGGGCATGTCTCCTAGCGTTTGAGTTTTTTGGGCTCTTTTGCCTTTTTAGCTTTCTCATAGTTTTTTCATCTTTTTTTCATTGAAATTTTCACTTACTCCTAGTGTGGGGTGTGATTATAGTCAGGATTTTTCATGAAAGAAAATTTATTCAGGCTAAAAAAGAGACCACAAGGGATATATTCCTTTTAAAATGTGAAAGGGATAACAAAAATAACCTTTCCTTATTTCACGTGCAAACAGTTAAAATTAATAAACTTTGATCTCGTCTAGTGTGATGGTTTAGACTTTGCAAAGAGATGCATTTCATAAGTCTATGAACAACGAATCCACTACATACTATTATGTATATATTTAAAACACCAGACTCAAGAGTCATGGTGTGAGGATGACTATTCATTTTTCTATTCATATACTATGGTTTAGAATTTAGTCACCTCAATGAAGGAATTATTTGATTTATTTGTTAAAATATTGTTTTAAATAAACATCAAATCATCTTTGAAATTAAAAGCAAGTTCATTTTTTAAAAATTCCACTAGGGGAAAAGATTTTGGTAAAAGAAATGAATTGAGTCTATGAGATCATGCAAAGCTACAGAGGTGTATTTGTGAGTTCTTATAAGAAATCTCTTTCAGGATTTATAAAAATAAATAAAAAAAGAGACATAATTTAAGCACAAACTCATTATTTCATTGAAACTTTTAGAAAAGAGGGTTAACAATAAAAACCTTATGCCAACATCTTGAGCTATAATGTCTAGCAAGGTAATACATAAAAAGGCTAAACACTTGGAATTTTCTAGAATCTCCCAATCGTTCCTTTCCCAAGAACTCATTAACTGGGGCCTCTTTTCAAATCAGTTGGGGTCATATATAGATCATTCTTGGCCTAATGACACCATAGCTTCATCTTCAGGATGATTGGTTTCTAGGGACTGATGTAGAGAAGTTAGCTACTTGAGGGGTAGATGTCTTTATTTTAGTAGTTCTTTCTCTTGCCTTTGTAACCACCTTCGATATAGTGAACCTCAGTTTCTTTCTTTTTTCTAATGAAATCTTTCTCCTCAGTCGAGTCAGCAATCTTACCTAACCAGATGGTTTGTTCAATCCTCTTAACTATGAAAACCAAGTCAGTGAAATGTTGTGCAGAGCTTCTAACCAAATATTCAAACTACGGGGCCTCAATCGTGTTGGAAAATAAACTGATCATCTCTTTTTCCAACAAAGAAGGATTAACCTGTGCAATTGCCTCATGCCATCTTTGTGAGATCATATAGGCTAGTTCTCTCAATTGCCCTCATCCTTTGCTCTAGGGCAGCCAATTTTTTCAGGTCATCTTCTTTTATCATTTTATCCTTTCCAGATTCCTTCATTGTAAAGTCAATGGTAGACGACTTTCTTATAGGATATGCTGGTTGAGCAAATTGGAAATATGTAGCCTGTGAAATTCAGATGGCACCTTATTTGCTTCTAAATTTTATGGATTAAAGGGAGTTGTAGGCATCTGTGGAGGCTGAGCTGTAAATGTTGCTTCTTCAGATTTAGATCCTAAGTCTTGTTCGAATATACTAGTAGCCTTGCGACTTCTTCTTGAATACTTTCAACTCTTTTTGGTGTTGGGCTTCTAACTAGGCTCTATTTGTCTTTTTCACAGTTGAATGTTATAGGTGAGTTTCAATGGGGAACTTATATTTTAACATGTTAAATGAAAATCATGAAATTATGTAAAAATGTTGATGTTATCAATAAGAAAAATGCTTGTTCAATGTAGACTCACCCTTCATGAGGTGACAACAATTGTATATACATTGATTTTGGGGACCTGATGTCATCATCATGCCAATGAATGGATCCTTGTCCAGTCTTGCCTAAGCTTGAGCTTTCGATAAGCCTTTCAGCTTTCATTTCAAATCAGTTCCCTTTTGTCAACCGTAACAACTCAAATTCTTGTATCCTATGTGATGAATATTGGCCACCCACTGGTTTTGGAATTCAAGATGCCACATGTTAGGCTCATCATAGAGAAATTACACAGGGTACAACATAATAGGTAGGTTTTAGTTGTTAAATGCATCAAAGGGTAGGTTACTATTTAGTCTCAAAAGGTCTTTCGCATGCTTAGTGATCGTCTTTGAAAGATTGATATGAAGCTTACAAGTAGTGTGAAGATAAAGGCCCTAAGTTATATCAGATTGGCATCCCAACCATTATCAAGTAAACAATCAGGCAAGAGTTAGATGGTTTCACGAGTTTTGTCTAGGCTATAGCCATTGCAGGTACTGTTACTTCCCCACCTATCCTAAATTTTAAGGTGTATGCTTTTAAAGTGATGCATGCTGAAGCAGTAAAAAATGATAACCATATAAACACAACATAACAAACATTATAGTAGTTGATAAACAAAAGGCAAAGCTTAGTCAAAGGATCCACAGTGAAGTCGCCATTCTGTTACACCCAACATCACGACGACCTTTAAAAATTAAATGCATAAAGAACAAGTATCTGGCATTGTGTTCTTAAATAGAGAAAATGTCTTGTTTAAGGAGCTGTCACCTAATATTTTGGTCACTAGGAACTCTAACTAGTCAACAAAGATTCTATGGGACGAGACTGGTTATGCAAATGGGAGATATTATCACCCTTTAAGCATCCTACCTAAGGTAGACTGCATTACTAGTTGTCTTAAATTACTAAGGGTTTTTTGTATTTTATTTTTGATGGTTTGCTTATTCAACTACGAATACTTCTAACTCTAGCGTTGGTAAATATTACATAACCGAAGAAAGTATGGTATTCTTTACTCAGGTGTTATTGAATAAGCCAGTAAAATTAATTGAAAGCGAAGCATACATTTTTTTTTAGAAAAAAATGTAAGTATGTATTGTATACCAGATTCACAGTTTACAGTAAAATCCACAAATCAAACATACAATGATATTATTGAAAAAAAAAGCGTGGGAGACTCATAAATAAATTCAAAAGGGTCCATGAATTTTTTGATATTCAAAAAGGTCTGTTTGGTTAGATATCAAAACAAATGAAAGTGAAACAAAAGGGGTAAGACATAAAGGTGTGTTTTGCTAAACACACCCTTGATCCAAAACAAATTAGGTTGGCTGGGCCTGGCCTCAGGCCCAGCCTAGTCACAACTAGTTTCTATTATATATATATATATATATATATATATATATATATATATATATATATATAGGTTAGATCTAGCCTTGCCGTATGGGCTGGGCTAGATCCAACCAGTTCATCCTGGTCACTGGCCCAAACCAATGATCCAACTAAGCAGCAGACACATGTGAATTAATTCACGCGTGCGTGTACAAACAAATAGTATGAACAATAGGCGATGAATTAAAATTGCATGTGTACAATACCTATGTAATTATAATTACAAAGAGGAGGGAAATAAAGAACTTACCTGGTCTGGAGATGAAGGGATGAAGACGATGGCGAAGGTGTGCTGGCTGGCACAAAACTACTTTCTTCCCTTCTACTTCTATTTTTAGTCTTCCTCTTTCTCCTAGTCCTGCTTTTCTCTTCTCTCTAGGTTCTCTCTTTTTTGCCTTCTAAAACAAACCATAACATGTACAGAATTATAAATCCATACAACAAGTTTGTTTGAGAAAAAACAAAACAACAAGTAAACACCCCAAATAAAATACATATACTATAAAAATATGCAAAAAAAAAAATTTTTTTTAAAATTGTGTTAAATTAAAAAAAAGATAGATTTGTTTACTTAATATGGAAAATCCTCAATAAAATTTCAATCAAAACACGAATGCTAACAAACAGAGAGTTGTTATGACTAGAAAGGTTGCAGACGGATGAGTTGTGTTGAGATTGAAGGGGGGATGGGGGGCCGTTTTGTTAGAGAAATTTTAAGGAAGTAGAAATAAAGGAGGGGTGAGAGGAGGGTCGAGCATTATGTCATATATTAAATATTACAGAAAAAATATATTGGTGTTTCCTTTCGTATTCGTTAATTTTTTTGGTAGTGTTTGACCCTTTAATCATGCTATAAAAGTACATCATGATCTAAAACGTTTACTTCAATTTAATTTGATTTTGAGTTTTTAAGCTAACTAAAATATGTTTTTTTATTATTGGAAATTGGGTATTTGATTTTTAAATTACCAAGTGGGCGAGCCTGACCTTCCAAGCCTAGGCATGCCTGAGATTTTCTTTTCAAAGACCAGGCACACGAGTTGAGCCTTATACTTTAGATTAAGATAAGAAACACTATTTAACTAAAATACCACAAACACAAGACAAGGATTAATATATATTTTAAATCATCTGGTTACACATCTTACTTAATGTTATAAGAAGAAATCCCTTATAAAAAGATAAAGGAGATGGAAAAAAAGGACCATTTATTATTTTCTCTATTCTCTGTATTTCACTCTCTTCTTTTCTTCTTTGTCGTTTTCTCCTCCCTTTACCCCTTTTCTTGAACACTCAACATGTTTAGATAACTAGAAAAAAAAAATAATAGGTGATGCAATGTAACATGCCACAAGTAGGATATTGATGGGTGATTGCTATCTTTGCTTCTAACCAATCCCTTACTATTGATCTCTACAAGACAAGCCATCAAATTTTCTAGTTACTTTAATTCTAGGTAACGACTTCTTTTTCTTTATTTTAACCTGTTAAAACTCATTGCTAGATGCACTTTTATGAAAAGTTTGATGGTCTTTAATTAAGGACTAAATTAAAGAAACTTGAGACTAAGAATCACCTTGTAAAAAGCATTTGAATCTGAGGGTCTATTTGAAAAGGACAAGGGGTGAAATTGTAAAGATTCCAAAAGATTAAGGTTGATTGGGTCAATTACAAAGTTTCAATGGTTTAGGGACCGAATTAAAAGAGGTTGTAATTTCATTGTTAATTATTTCTTTTAATTAAAAGAAAATTTGCCTAATACCAACTTTCATGCTTTTGATGAAAATTTGCCTAATACCAACTTTCATGATTTTGATTCTTTTTTATCTCTTCACCAAAGAAGATAAACTTCAAACCCCCTCACACCCTATCATTTTTCCTCTCATACCAACCGAAACTCAATTATTTTATGCCTCAAACCTTCTATAAAATTCATATCAAAAGTGTCACCCTAAATTGTCCAAAACATAAGAGTTGTGTATGTCCTTGCATTACTAGCTACATAACCAAACATATTTTAATCTTCATTTTCAATCAAAACATGATCCATCCCCAAACATAATGGTTCAAGATGACCCAGCTAATAGGCTTTATAACCTTCCCTCTTGGCCTATAAAACAACTCTAAAGCCATGACTCATAAAAAAAAAAAAAAAGCAGAAAAAACCACGAAGCTTATTATATATATATATATATATATATATATATATATATATATATATATATATATATATATATATTTTAAATACCAAAGTTAAATCGGGATAATTTTTGAAACCTATGAAACGAATCATGAGACTAAATCTTTTTATAGAAGAAAAACACAAAAATATCACGAAGCAAAATTCTTAATCATCCAAATATCAAGGGATGAAATTGAAAAATAAAATTTAATCAAGACAATGATTATAAAAATAATAATAATAATAAAATAATGAGTATCAAATTCAGTATAAAAATTAAATGAAATAAAACAATGTGGCACAAAATTGATAATTTTAAAAAATAAAAACAAATGATAAAAAAATAGCAATTAAAAGAATGAACATCAAATTAGATGTAAAAATTAAATGAAATCAAATATTAAGGGATAAACTTGAAAAATAAAATTAGTTTAAAAAAGCAATAAAATCAAAACAAATAACAATAAAAAATAAGAATTGATATAAATATTTACTGATATGAAACATTTAATTTTTGGCAGGGTAGATGTGAAACCCAAGGCAAGGAGAGAGAAAATATTGGGGGGAAGTCCATTGGAGCCTCACTATTGCTCTGTTGTGTACACACGCTTGACCACTATGAA
>Ga0325403_1001701_pt1 | contig 18696 bp, 15 predicted proteins | sample PopdelMetagenome_19_FD_205665 | JGI IMG/M metagenome (GOLD analysis project Ga0325403, IMG submission 205665) | Populus deltoides microbial communities from Bellville, Georgia, United States - Xylem-PdKOR-R4 | ecosystem: Host-associated > Plants > Phyllosphere > Stem > Wood/Secondary xylem...
AGTTTTCTATTCTTTCAAGTTCGGAAAATATCCCATCCGAAGTCATGAGTCAATGACGCCCCAGTAATGAATCATGAAGACTAAAATAAATGAAAGAAACCAATAGGAGAAACAGGCAGGGAAAAGAAAAGTCCCTCCTGAGAATACAGTATACCCCACAAAGGCAGCCATATTGGAATATTTTCTTGTTTCTGCAAGCTAAGGTTCCCTTTCCTCAATAAAAATGGGTATGGTATTAACGAAGTTATCTCATTGGAAAATTTACTTCTGAGTATGAACATAACTTTATCTTAGCTAGTAAACTTCAACAGGACCAGCCGAGCTCCATAGGGTATTTAACACAGCAGAAACAGGGGAGAGCTTGGGACTTTACCCATAAATTAACCTACAAGACAATAACAATAATCCCAGACTTTGGCGCCATTAGCAACATTCATGTATAGTGATTTTGGTATTATAATCTAGGTTACGATTTTAGAAGTTAACAGTAGTAATTGATTTTTTTGTCATATTTTTTTTATTTTTCTTCCTATATAATTATCTTATTTTTATTTAATTTTTATTTTTTTAATAAATAAAATTATTGAGACGTTTTGGAAATATTGTGAAAATATATTTTCATAATATTAGCAGGCGTTCATCTTTTGCAAAAAGTCGTCATTTTTTTTTCGTTTTATTTCTTGTTGATATCTTATTTTCTAATGATATTATTAAATTAATCAAGTTTATTAAACTCATTTGAGGCAATTACCTTAATATTATATTTTTAATTTTTTAAAAAATATTTAACTTTTTTTAATATTTTTTATATATGCAATAAAAAAAGGTTAGCACGTGATATAGCGCAAACAACCTACCTAATGTTACCTAGAAGTGGTCAAGCATTGTAGCAAGTGTCCATTTGTTTTTTCATTTTAAAGTGTTTTTGACAAAAAAATAAAAAAATATTTTTACTTTAAATTTATTTTTTAGTATTTTTAGATCGTTTTGATGTGTTAATGTTAAAAATAAAATTTAAAAAATAAAAAATATATATTTTAAATTTTTTTAAAACAAAAAATAGTTTGAACAATGATAAATAAAATCACGGGCACCAAAATTACAAAATGATATCTTTAATTATCTCAGCCTCAGGAATGGGAAAGATTTAACGTGGACATGCATGGGAGCTTTGGCAGCACCTTTCCCAGGTCATTTTCAGCCCCATGATATGCCTACAAATCTTGAAATCTGAATTAATGAAATCCCCTCTTAAATATATTATAATACCTGATCAAATGTAATTAATAATTTGTAACAAGAAACAGAATTATTTCTGTTAGGAATACCATCATTTTTATTATTATTATTATCACTAATCATTATCATTATCATTTCTTCATTGTTTTTGCTGCTGCTCTGCTGCTGTTGTTATCATTACCTCCTTTAGTTTTAGATTTATCTTAAACAGAACTTTTCCAGTGCAGAGATATCTCTTTTGCAATCTCTTTTTAGTTTTAGAAACGGCTTTCCTGAAAACTTTTTTTTTAGTTAAAATTTAATATGGTTTGTATGTTTTGAATCGTTTGATATGATGATATCAAAAATAATTTTTAAAAAATAAAAAAAATTATTGATATGTATTTCAGTACAAAAAATTATTTGAAAAGCAACCACTAGTACACTGCCAAACATAATATTAATTTAAAAAGTTTGTCTCAAAGAAAGATAATAGACTGAATTAATGAAAAATCAATTTATGACTAGATTTTGAAGAAGAAGAAGAAGAAGAAGGAGGTTATATATTGCTTGGTTGACATTATTGACGTAATTAATCAGTGAATTAATTAGGAGTGTATCTTAATGATTAGTACGTTAATTAATACAAACTAAAAGTGTGCTATTTTTTTAATTGTGTTACTTTGATAATTTTTTATTTACTGTGTTAAAAAGAACCCCTCTTGATTCAGGTACTCTTCTTTCTGTGATGCTCTTACTCCAACTTCTCAACTTCTTCGTTGATATCTTATGGTGACTCCATCCGCTGGCATGTGTAGACCGACGTCTTTGGTCCCATGAGGCTAATTATTTTGGAAAATTATGTCATAGTAAACTTCAATATATTTTTTAAGTAAAATATACTTAAAAAAATAACTACTAACATAATATTAAATGCCATTAAAAACATGTCTTCTCGTTCTAAAGTTGGGTTGGCTGCATGAACTGTTGACGGTTTCATGTTTCGTCAACATAATATATATTAACCATTTGTATATATTATAATGGATGTTAACATCAAGCTTAAAATAAGTGACACTAGCTAGACCTAGAAATTAACATTGGATTCCACCTAGCTAGCTGCAGGGGCGGTGGATTTAAGACCACAAGCAGGCACGAATATAGCTAGTAAATGCGAGAAATAAAATGAAAATGGCATATATAGACATCAACCTTGAAAGTCAACCTTCTTTTGAACGAGATGTCATCTACTTTGGTCTCAAAAACTTTGACATTTCAAAGCGACTTGTAAATTAAATGCTCCCCCACATACGGGCTCGTGTTAATTGTTTCCATTTTCCTCCAAATAACAAAAAATAAAAATAAAAATAAAAATGAAGCTGATTAGCCAATCATACAGCAGTAGATTAAAAGTAGCAGTAGTACTAAGACCGACAATTGCAAGGTCAGACGTAGTGATCATGCACGCACTGTTTCCTTCCTCCATTGCAGTGAAAGGATACATTTTACCAGGGCTATTGAGTGTTGTCTCCAATCACATAAGCATAAAAAAAAACTGGCCAGACACCACTGAAACCTACCGTGTACGTAGCTTCATCCAAAACAAGCAAGGCAGGCTAACCTAGCTACTTCCAGGGCATCATCAAGGACACGGAAGTGTAAAAGGAAGCAATAAACGTATCTTTACTTTGCCTAACTCCTACTAAAAAATAACTTTATAATAGTAAACTTCAACAGGACCAGCCGAGCTCCACTGGAACATTCATGTATAGTGATTTTGATATTATAATCCAGTTTACGGTTTAAAAAATTAACAGTAATAATTGATTTTTATTTTTTATTTTTTTAGATTTATTTTATTTTATTTTTCTTTTTATACAATTATTTTTTTTATTATATATATATATAATTTTTGTTTAAAAAATTAACAGTATATTTTATTTTTTTATTATATATATATATATAGGAGAAACAGACAATGAAAAGAAAAGTCCCTCCTTAATTAGAATAACCCAACCATTGCATAGGCAGCCATTTTGGAATGTTTTTACGTCCACGTCAAATATCTAATTAATCAACGAAAAGAAAACTTCATTTTGTCTACCTCATCTATAAAACATATCTACGTCCACGTCCACGTCAACAACTTAACAATTTTAGAAAGATTTACAACTACATCATAATTAATTTATTATTTGCTACTTGCGGAGGCCTTGCTGGATTGATGAATCAATTGAAGTCCTTACAAGAAAATAGAATATATTTCCTAATGATACCCCACCACATGCACATAGGTTCCCTTTTCCTCAAGGTATGTTTTCTCATTGGAAGATTTACTTCTTGAAAAGGCTTTCATACCTCTTTGAAAAACTGCAGTGCCATGGTCTTCATGCTGCCGGCCCCTTCATTGACAGCACGTGCTCGAGCTGTTCTTTGAAGGGTAGGCGACTGTGAGAGAATGATTTTCGTGGAATATTACTTCCTCACCAAAGGAAAACTTGTCCATGAATTTTAATTGGGAGAAAGCATCTAGAAGCGCGACATGAAGGCAAGGCTGATAGAACTCCAATCAGCAACAGTGCCAAGAAAGAGAATTTTCCAATATTTAAATAACATGAACATATTGAAAAACATGAAGGCTGATAGAAATCCAATCAGTAATGGTTTATCACTGGAAATCAATTTCACCAAATCCCAGATCTCACTCGAATATTGAAAATATCAAATAAACAAGAAAATGCTGGTGTTTGGCTCACCTGGCCTGTTTTTGTGTGTCACCCCATATAACTTGTCAGCAACCTTCACAAGTTATAAATTGTGTGTTGGCCATATCAGCCAGGCGACGAATCATGTCTAGCGAACAAAGTAATTAAGGATCACCTCCAATGGTTACATCTGATGAATAAACAATAGCTAAATACAATACAGGGCACACATAACCACACACCAACAGCACTTTAGATTTTCTTTACAGATTCGACATTCCTATTTTCACTGCATGCAGATACAAGCCAAGATCTTGCCATACATATGGACCAACAATTTCAGATTAGCAGGAGTTTCAAAATCTTACTGTCAGTCAAATTATTCAAACCAGTAGTAGCTTAAGTGGACAAATTATCTGCAGATGTAAAAGCAAGTATTCAATTATGGACGAGGAGCATGCATTTAAATATTACCAGCTTCCCGTTAGATATAAATAACTACTTCCACTCCACTCCAGGAACCTAAAGATCAATTCCCTGCAATGGGTGGCAGCAATAGGTGAAGGGCACGGTGGTAATGCAAAATCTACATCTAGACTCACCAATAGCCAAAACAAGACCACAAAATAGAAACCATTAAAGCTTTAGGGAGATGGCAAAAAAACAACACAGAAATAGGAGTTTCACCACGTTCTTGTGGTTGACCTGTGAAACAACGCAGATTTCATGTTGGAAATCCTCGTTCATCTGAGCTTTGTCCACCCCCTTGGACTTCTTGACAGCAACTACTGTATTGTCTGCTAAAACTCCTTTGTAAACTGAACCGAAACCACCTTCCCCGAGTTTTTTATCATCATCATAATTGTTGGTTGCTTTTGTCAGCTTTGCCTCACTGAAAATCCTTACTCTTTGATGCTTTAAAACCGTTCCCCCATTTTCTCTGAAGTTCTTGTCCTTCCTTCTTTTACTCAAGATCATGAAGAGCAATAGACAAATAATCACCAGGGAAACTATTGCGCCTATGACTGCATACAGAAAATCAATGGAAAACATATGAATCTCTTGAACAGAAACGTTTCCATGCCATATTTAGTGGCTATGCTGATCTCATGTGTTGAGAGGGAGGAATAAAGGATGTATGCAAAGCAGAATCCAATAACAGGGAGCTTATTGGTTCTCTGAGTACTAAAGATGGAGCTGTGGAAGCTGTCAAAGCAAGCAATAGCAACCACTGGTATAGAAGAAAAATGCAAAGGACATTTACCTGCTATAATGGTAGTGATAGCAAATCCTTGACAGCCTACTTTGCCATCACCATGCATGCCAAGTGAACATTTACATTCGTAATCCCCAATGGTGTTGTGGCATTTACCATAACATGTGTATGTTTCAGGATACTTGCACTCATCAATATCTGTAAACATAACAAATTATGAATAGGCCTTAATTAATTCAATACAATTTAGTCTCCACGAATATAAATTCTAGAAAAGTTCTGGCAGGTCTCCGCAGTTAGAAGTTGTTTTGTTTCATCAATATCTGAGAATAAGAATGAACAATCTTTTAATTTTAATTACGTAACTAGTGAAGGCATCTGTCACTTTACCTTGGCATCCTTTTTCAAGATATGGGTTTCCTGCGAACCCTTCGTTGCATGCGCAACGATATCCTTGACCATTATCGGAGTAGTAGCAATTTGTATTGATGCCACAAGCATATGAACTCTTATTGGCCGGAGCATTTTCGCATTTCTCGGTTTGAGCTACCCATTCGATCACAACAGTTGACGTATCATTAAGTTTTGGAGTTCGAGAGAGTGGCCAATCCGACAGGTCAAGGGAGTCTTTGTCCTCAAGGAATGCAAAGCCACAGGGGTTAAATTCGAAAACATCCGTGTGGTTGCTAAAGCTCTGAATGGTAATATCCAGAGACTTGAGACCCTTTGGAATCGAGGTCTGGCAGCATCCAGAACCTGAGCAGGAATTATTCTTTGACATGGTAACATTTGTAGTGCATAAAGAGAGACAAGCAGCCCCGAATGTTGCGTCCATGTTGGTCACCATGGCAAAGGTATCACAACCACCTGCTGTGAACATATTTCGAGAGTCTGAAAATGTGAAGGGGCCTGATCCAAGTGACATAGACTGATTGAAAAGCCCCGACTGCCGCCCTGACTTGTTATAGCAATCGAACGATGGATCAATGCCTACAGTGACTGTGCCATTCAGCAATGATATATTGCGAGCAGGCACGTTGCGTCCAAGCAACAGTTCAAGATGACCATCATCAGTGGAATTGCAGTCTAGAAAGAAGTTTTCATTCATGGCACATCTTTGTTCGCCAATCCCAAACGGGTAAGGAACAATAACATCCCCACACCTTTCTTGGCAGCCATCTCTCACATCTGGATTTGCTGTTGCTCCTGATACTGCAGCCACTAGTAGCAACATCATCAGCAAAAACACCCACCTCTGAAGTATCATTTTCTATACACCACCTAACTTAATATACGCATAGAAAGAAGCTCCAAACCGACTCTCTCCCGCTAATTTTTAATTGTGCAGCTTCATTTCCTGGTAGACAATATATACCTAAGAGAGACTAACAGAAAACACTCGTCATGTAACAGTGTCAAATGTGCATGGGATGCACGCTTCGGCAGGCTGGCCAAAACATGGCCTAAGGGTGCTGGCAGCTATACCAACAGTGGAAGAAATCGGCAGCGCAGATTTGTGCGGTTGTAGTTCATCAAAGGAAAATCGGCAGCGCAGATTGTTGACGAACATTGGCTTAATGATGGAATGTCCAAGCCAGGCAGGAAAACGCGTCAGGGGCATAGGCAGATGAGAACTGGGGCTGTCGAGGAATTCAGCAGCGAAGACATTGGCAGCCTGCACGCAGATGCAAATTCAGCAGCGCAGGAATTGGCAGCCTGCACGCAGCGGCTTGTGCAAGTCAGGGGCTCGACTTGGCACGATCTAAAACTTGAACAAAGGACTGTCCAAGGCATACAAATGACTCAACAGCTGACGCAGCAAAACAGGCAGTTGGGACTGCCTTGTGGACAGGCAGAACGTGGGTGAAGTGGCAGCCTCATGGGGGCAGAACGTGGGAGCATAACTGGGCTCTCCAAGCTGCTGAGATCGTGGGATCATGCCCCATCACTTGCTGGAAAATAGGCCACTAAGATCATGGAGATCATGGGAGAAAAAGTGCCCCACTATGTCCTTAAAAATAGGAGATCATGGGTGAGCCTTGCAGCTCACATGCTTGTCTATAAATAGTGGCTGCAGCTCTTGGTAATGTAGGGAATGCATGTAGAGCACGAGATAGAGAGAGTAGCTTGGTGTAGCATGCAATCTTTATGCATAGCACACATACGGAGTTGTGTAAAGTTTCCTTTGTTTACGAGATCAATAAAGGTTGGGAAAGAGTTCCTATAAAGCTTGTTATGCACTTTGTTTATCCTATTCTTCTTGTGTATTCCGCTTATCTTCTAACTTGGTGTTGCTACCCAATTCTTGACCCATGTTTCAGAAAATTTTCAGAAAAATCCAAAAATAGCAAAAAAAACATTGAAAATCTAAAAAAATACGTTTTTTAATATATTTGCATCATTTTTAGCATTTTCAGCGTCATCTAAAAAGAATTTAAATTTTCAAAGGTCTTTCGAACGCGTTCAACTTTTCACGCATCATTTTTAAAATTATTGATTTTCCTCATTAAGTCGACATTGATATTGCTCGTTTTTAAAAACTACAAAAAAATTAAGAAAAATCAAATTTACAAAAAAAAGGGAAGTTGAGGGACCAAGTTTGAAAACCTAGCAACATTTTTGCCTATAAATATTGGTCTTCAACACACAAAGAGGGGAGGGTAATTTTGCAAAAATAGAAAAAACTAAAAAAAAACCCTAAACCACACAAACCCTAAAAACCATACTTCTTTCTCCTCCCTACCCGGGCAGCCGCTCACAGCCCCTGTAAAAAAAATTCAGAGAGAACAGGGGCGGCCGGAAGCCTCCTTTTCCCTGCTCACAAAGGCCGGCCACCCCCCCGCTTCACTTTCAAACCCCATTTCCATTCATCTTCTCCAAGCCGCCGCTCCCTTGGAAAACAAAACCATCACCGAACACCCTCCTTCCTTGCTCTCTGCCAAGACAAACCAGACCAGCCTCCCCTCACAAATCAGCCTCTACCGTAGCCCCGTCTTCCTCTCCCCTATCCCAGCCGGTTCCACTCTCTCCATCGTTCGCTGACAGCCTCTCCAGCCGCCGCCTCCCGTGGCCTTGGGAAAGCCAATCGGAGAGAAACCCCCACAGACCCAGCAGCGCCGTCCACACTCCCTCGGCCAGCTACCAACAGCAACGGAGAAGCAGCTCCACAGAACCGGCCTCCACCAAGCCACACAGCAGCAGGCACCTCCACCATCGGCAACCGGAACACGGCGCCGCCTACCGACCAGCAACCATCCTTCCTCCTACCAACGACACGAAGCGGAGAGGGAGACAAAAACTCACAGAAGAACAGATCTGCAGCGAAGCAGATCTAAAGAAGAGAGAGAGAGAGGCAGGTCCGAAAACAGTGAAAGAAGATTAAAACAACTTGTTGTTGCGTTTTGTTCCTTTTGCAGGTGACAGAGGTTGCCAACGTCGGTGCAGGAAGGGAAAGGGAGAAGAAGCTGAGAATTTTCATCCAGTATGCGGCGGCGCGTGGAACCACGCGCCACCACCGGTGGGGCGCGTGGGAAGACGCGCCGCCACTGTTCATGCTGTTCCAGAAGGGCTTCCCAGCACTGTTATGGAGTTTTGAGGGGTTATTTTGTATTTTTCAAATTATTTAATGTAATTTTTTTTTGTTTAGTTTTGAATTTTTATTATTTGTAGTGTTGATGTAAAATAAAAAAAAAAGAAACAAAGAAAAGAAAAGAAAAAAACTATAGTGAAAGTGTATGTGTGTGTTTATATGTTTTTTTTATGGATGTTTTTATTCATGATAAAATTGCAAAGATTAAAGAAGAATTTAATATTTTGATTGGATCACGGTCAAGAATTATTAACTTATAAGTAAGTTGTATTTCTAATATCCGATGAAAAGACAAAATTTTAAAACTTCTTTAACACGTCAAAATCACGAAGCAGCTTACCTCAGGTAGGGTGCGTTAGGGGTGCTAATACCTTTCCTAACCACAACCAGTCCCTTACCTGCGAATCTCTGACAAGACCAGTACATCCGGTTTCCTAGTAGCCCTCAATCAATTACTAGGTGGCAACTCCCAACGAACCGATTCAAGCAAACCACACAACGAAAAGATCGCCAGCCGATGCCGCGCGGATTTTGACGTGCGACACTTGGGAAAGTGCGGAAACCTCTCGGGTGAGGGAAACACTTAGTTACTAGGCAAACACAAGTGGGATTGGCGAGGGAAGGCTGACTCTAGCGAGGGACTAGGCTGCTGCACGGGTTTATTCGCAGAGCAAAAAATTACCCCATGACAATTGGTATCAGAGCGCGGTTGCATTCTTGGCAAAACGATGAGACTGTTCTGTGGACAACAGATCGAAGGAGTGGTTTGTTGAAGCTATCGTTGGGATAATTTGCGAAGTTGATATCTGAAGTTTTATGCTAGCGGGTATGGAGACTATTCGGGAAAGGTTGCTTCGTCTAGAGGGCTGGATGGGCGAAATTCCTGATGAAGAAGATCGTTCAGTTCAAGATCGACTTGAGTTGGCTATGGAAATCGCGGAGAAGGCTTCTGAACAATATGTAGAACTTGCGGCAGAGATGAGCCGAAAGTTGCAAGCTGTTGACGTAGAGTTGGTTGTCTTGAAGCAAGTAGTCGCAGCTGCATCAGGGGGTGCAGGCTCTTCTAAGCCTAAGGTTCCAGAGCCGAAACCATTTGATGAGGTGCGGAGTTCCAAAGAGTTGGAGAACTTTTTATGGGACATGGAGCAGTACTTCAGCGTGGTAAAGATTCGGTTGGCTGAACAAGTTAACATCGCAGTGATGTATCTCACGGGAGATGCAAAATTATGGTGGCGGACAAGGTCCAAGGAGGATCTTAATGCTGGTAGGCTAAAAGTGGAGACATGAGAGATTCTGAAACGTGAGTTGAAAGAGCAATTTCTGCCCAACAACACGTCCTGGATTGCAAAGGAAGACTTGAAAAAGTTGTGGCAAGATGGGTCGGTAAGGGATTACGTGAAGAAATTTAGTTCTTTAATTCTGGATATTGATAATATGTCCGAGGAGGACAGAATGTTCAATTTTCTGTCAGGACTTCAGCCGTGGGCACAATTGGAGTTACGTAGGCAGAAAGTTTCAGACTTGTCTTCGGCCATTTCGGCTGCCGATAGGTTGGCAGATTTTGGAGCAGGCGCTAGCAAAGGGAATGCTAGAGCATCTTCTGATTCATACCCAATGATGGACAGGTATGAAATGAAAAAGAAAAAGAAAGGGCTTGGTGGAGGAGAACCTAAACAGGCTGATGGCAATGGGAAGTCAGAAGCCAAGGGCAAGGAAAAGGTCTCGAAATCAAGTTCGGGCTGTTTTATTTGCGAGGGGAAGCACTTCGCAAGGGACTGCCCGCTGAGAACACAACTTAGTGCTATTTTCGTGGAGAAGGATGGAGAAGAAACAGCATACGTAAATCATATACGTGTGCTCAACACTAAGTGAAAGAGTTAGTGGAAAGGGGCCAGCCTAGTCGATGAGGACTTAGGCGTGGCCAAACTGCCTTGGGCGAGGCAGAATGGAGAGAGCTTCATAACTTTGACGATGGACAGATCATGGTTTAACTCTAGGGGTGAGGATGCGCCAATGAAAGCACACTGCATAGAATTCGGCAGCGATGGACAGCGGCAGCCTTGCATGGGCAGAGGTGAATTCGGCAGGAAGAGTTGATTGTTGTACGACGGACAAGTAAGCAATATTAAATTTTATACTTGCAGTTTTGGGGCACGCAGAATGGTTAGAGAACTAGATGTTCGTATGGAAGCTCATGCGGTTCTTCGAAGGGATTTTGTGTGATGTATTTCGTGAAGAGGGATGGACACCTTGGGGATGCTTGTGATGAGTGTCTGAATTTCATGAAAACATGCTTGCGAGTATGATGTGTTTGACATTTATGGAAAACTAACGAGCCAAAACAGAATGTTATCGCAGCTCAGTTTTGAAACCGGTTGACGAAATTCGGTGGACTGAATTGTTGTTGAATGTAGGCAAAGCTAGAGGTTTCATGGGGAGAAACATGGAGTGTGACGAGGAACAGATGCGGTGCAAGGGTACTTCGAATATGTCCGACGAGGGCGTCGGGTTCTTTTGGTGGGGGTGGTTTGTAATAGTGTCAAATGTGCATGGGATGCACTCTTCGGCAGGTTGGCCAAAACAGGGCCTAAGGGTGCTGGTAACTATGCCAACAGTGGGAGAAATCGGCAGCGCAGATTTGTGTGGCTGTAGGTTCGTCAAAGGAAAATCGGCAGCGCAGATTGTTGATAAACATTGGCTTGATAATGGAATGTCCAAGCCAGTTAGGAAAACTCGTCAGGGGCATAGGCAGACGAGAACTAGGGCTGTCAAGGAATTCGGCAGGGAAGACATTGGCAGCCTGCACGCAGATGCAAATTCGGCAGCGCAGGAATTGGCAGCCTACACGCAGATGCAAATTCGACAGCGCGCAGCGGCTTGTGCAAGTCAGGGGCTCGACTTGGCACGATCTAAAACTTGGACGAAGGACTGTCCAAGGCATACAAATGACTCAACAGCTGACGCAGCAAAACAGGCAGTTAGGACTGCCTTGTGGATAGGCAGAACATGGGTGAAGTAGGAGCCTCATAGGGGCAGAACGTGGGTGAAGTGGCAGCATCATGGGGGCAGAACGTGGGAGCATAACTGGGCTCTCCAAGCTGCTGAGATCGTGGGATCATGCCCCATCACTTGCTGGAAAATAGGCCACTAAGATCATGGAGATCATGGGGGAGAAAGTGTCCCACTATGTCCTTAAAAATAGGAGATCATGGGTGAGCCTTGCAGCTCACATGCTTGTCTATAAATAGTGGTTGCAGCTCTTGGTAATGTAGGGAATGCATGTAGAGCACGAGATAAAGAGAGTAGCTTGGTGTAGCATGCAATCTTTGTGCATAGCACACATACGGAGTTGTCTAAAGTTTCCTTTGTTTACGAGATCAATAAAGGTTGGGAAAGAGTTCCTATAAAGCTTGTTGTGCACTTTGTTTATCATATTCTTCTTGTGTATTCCGCTTGTCTTCTAACTTGGGAAAGTGGGGAAACCTCTCGGGTGAGGGAAACACTTAGTTACCAGGCAAACTCGAGTGGAATTGGCGAGGGAAGGCTGAGTTTAGCGAGGGACTAGGCTGCCGCACGGGTTTATTCGCGGAGCGAAAAATTATCCCGTGACACATCATATGACCAATTCTGAGATGAAATGGTCAATGAAGTCGTGAGAGTCCTTTCTTTGATCTTTTTTAATAGTAATCCAAAATTAACCCAAATGTGATGTAAGACGCTACGATGAATTGAATATGGATTTATTGTATTTGAATATGGTGAGGAAAATGATTTGTAGAAGACTTCGGCTCATATATAGTAGTATACTCAAACACTGAACATGTCAAGCTGAGCATGTTTGACTGTCCGAAATTTACACCTTTTTCTTTGTAATTTCTCTAGAGAAAAATCAGGATTTTTTTTTAGCTATGTTTAAATCAATTTGGAGATTAGCCCGAGTCACAGCTTAAACGCTCAGACTAATCCAAAAAAAGAAGTTAAAATTCAACATCATTTAAAAAATAAAAAAATTAATCCGTTATAACCGAGTCAATTAGATCAATTCTAATTTTACTTTTCTAAACCTTGTACGGATCAAGAAACAAATCATTAAGTTTAGAATTGATATGGCTTTTTTTCTTCTTTTTTCTCAATGAATCAAGAAACTCGTTAATGTCTTGTTTGAAATTGTGGTATTAATTACTTTTTAAAGTATTTTTTTAATGAATTAAAATAATATTTTTGTTTTTTAAAAAAATTTATTTTTGATATTAACACATCATAAAAATTTAAAAATATAAAAAAATATTAATTTTAAAAAAATATTATCAAAAAATATTTTTAAACAAAAAAACAAACCCATTCTAAAATAATTATAAAATAGAGTCACGCCTAGAAAGAGTCCTCGTTCCGGCAGTCAAAATCCAAAATTAAAGGATATATAATTATATATATACACGCGCGGGCAAAACCCCAAAGTTGACTTGATCGAAGTACTCCACCAATTCTCTCATCTACCAACAGACCAAAAATAAATGTATGATTTGTGTTGTTTTGAGTATAATCATATTTCTTTGTTAAAATATTTTGGTGATTGTTTTAAATCTTATAATACCTATTTTTATTCAAGTTGAATTTTTTTTTTTTTGAAGGTATTAAGATATTTTTATAAAAATAATAATTAATATTAAATTTTAAAAAACTGTTAGAGCGTGCGACGTTATTTGGTGATGGAACATGTCTTTCTGCTATCTCTTTGGATGCATCGACGCATCTTTTTTCTCTTGATGGGGCGTGTGTCATCAAAGAGTGGATTATTTGTCTTTGGTCAGGCATTTTTTTCCCTTTCTTTTCTCTCACCTCCTCCCTAAATTGTAGATTGATCTTCTTGGTTTTTTATATTTCTACTTCAGCCCCTTTTCTTTTAATTTTTTTAATTTTTATCCTTGGTTTTTTGTAAAAGTTTTATTCTTTTTAATTTGGACCTTCAATTCAAATTTATATATATTATATTTTTAAATTCAGTCATTATTCTTTTCATTCTTTTTTTTCTTGGCCTTTTTATAAAAGTTTTATTGGTTTTAAATTTTATCATTCAATCCAAGTTTATGTTGTGTTATTATTTTTTATTTGGTCCTTATTTTTTTCTTTTTGTTGGAGTTATTTTTCTTTTAAATTTAACCCTCCATTCAAAAACTTTTAATTGCCCTCTAATTTATCTTATATTTTGACTTTCACCATCATTTTTTTAATTAACATTTTTTAATTTAGATCCTTTTGTGTTGTTAAGTTTTGCCCCCTATTTCATTCTTCAAAGTTTAATTTGCTAGGGATTATGCTTCACCATTTTTTCATGCATGATGCTTCCGGTTTAATAACCTGAGGCACATGTTTGAAAAGTTGATGTTGATTGATGACATTCTTTTATTTATTTAATTAATTTTATCATTCATCATTAGTGCTTTTTTTTAAGAATTAACTCTGTTGTTTTCTTTGATTTTTTTCTACAGAATTATTCTGATCTCATGACCTAGGCCATGAGTTTTGCGACAAACCACAGGTTGACTCGCCCCTTATTATTTATTTCATCATCATTCAGCATTAGTGTTTTTTTTTTAAGAATTGACTATGTTGTTTTCTTTGATTTTTTTATATAGAATTATCTTGATCTCATAATATGGGTCAAAAGTTTTGCGGCACACCATAAGTTGGCTCACCTTTTATTATATTTATTACATATTTATCCCCCTATTTCAAATTGAAATAGATTTTTTTTATCCCTTTTTATCCGATTTTGTGCCTCTATGAATTTTTTCCCATGGTTTCGTGTTTTTAATTAAGAATTATTTGTTCGCAGATGTTGCGTATTCTTTTATCATCTAATTAAATTTAAACCAACTTATTGATCTCAGTTTCTCTAATTTCTTTGAAATGCGCTTGCAATATCTTAATATTATTTTTACAGGACCATCCGGCCACCATAACAGAGGAGAGCTTGGGACTTTTACCCATAAATTAGCCTACAAGACAATAATCCCAGCCTTTGGCGCCATTAGCAACAATCTGAGGAGGGACTATAACAAACCAGTTTCCATTTTGCTTCAGTGGATGACCCAGAAACTCAAGCATTCAAAGATGTCCCTTCTAGGCACACCAAGATCACTCCATTTATTCTTGTGATTAATTTGCTATATTTTCCCACGGTGAGAAGAGAAATAATAAGATTAAGAGAACGTGAGCAAGATTTATATAGAAGAAAATACAGTGACAACGATGGCTTAAAGCATTTTCGCAAAACAAATACCGAAACAAATGGTCTTAAGTATATCCAAGAACATTAGGAAAAAAGAAAAAGGAAAAACTTGCAGAGTCGAGACACGTTTCTTATTAATGGATCACCAAGTCTTGAAAGGGACCAAAGGTTCGACATCAGATGATGATAGAGCTTGATCAACTTGAAAACTGCTGCAAGTAATTGATGTAGAAGCATCATCCCACGCACTGATTACTTCAGCCGTGATGCCCTGATCAGCTTCTTCGTTATTTTGTTGAACGTCCTTCTTTTGTGACAATTGAATGATCCTCTCCAACTCTGATGTGACTTGTTTCATTGTCGGTCGCATTTTTCCGTTCAAATTCAAGCATCTCTCTGCAATATTAGCTACACCGATGACATCCTCCTTGGGGCAGTGCTCCTTAATTTGAGCATCAACAATATCAAAAATTCTGTTCTCTTCCATCAAAAGAACAAAATGTGCCGCCAAGTTTGTGTGTTCTTGTGACTCGTTTGTAAGAATTGTTTTTTGTCCAGTTAAGAGCTCAGCAAGAACTACTCCAAAACTATAAACGTCACTCTTATCTGTAAATCGACTGGACCAAAAGTATTCTGGGTCCAAGTAACCAAAGGTGCCTTGCACATTAGTCGTCAAATGAGTTTGATCAACGGAGAGTGATCTTGAAGTCCCGAAATCGGCAATCTTTGCTCGATACTTGTGATCTAAGAGTATGTTGGTGGACTTTATATCTCGATGATAAATTGGAATGGAAGCTGCTGAGTGAAGATAGCAAAGTGCTCCGGCAGTTTCAGCAGCAATCTGTAATCTCATTTCCCATGATAAAGGGAACTCATTTTGGGGATGGAGATACTCGGAAAGAGTTCCATTAGGAATAAATTCATAAACTAAAAGAGGAACTTCTGCCTCCAGACAGCAACCAAGTAGCCTGACTATATTTCTTTGGTTGATTTGTGAAAGAATACAGACCTCGTTGATGAATCCTTCAAGGTTTTCTTCACCCACCATTGTGGACCTTTTGACCGCAACAATTACTCCATCTGCTAGCATCCCTTTGTACACGGTACCTTGGCCACCTTGACCAAGTATCCTATTCACATTGAAACCATCTGTGGCAGTTTCCAACTCCTCTGAGCTGAATACTTTGGTTTTGGAAATACATTGATCACTTGAGGATAATTGTTGCTGTAACAAGAGACCACCATTCTGTCTGAAAAACTTCTGTTTCAGTTTGATGCTCTTCCTTTTCTCCATGATTTTGTACAGCCACCAACCACCAATGAGCAGTAAAAACACTCCAACAACTCCAACAACAACTGCATTTCTCAAAAAAAAAAAAAGTTCTTGATTGGTCATTATTTAACGTTCACATTAAAAGTGTCTTTGGGAAGATGGTATAACCCGCATTCCTTTTTTATAAAAAATAAAAAATAAAAACATCAGAAGCAAAAACTTTTAATTTTGTTTTAGAAGATCGGTTGTAAGATCCAGAGACATAAAAGGACTCAAGAAAATTAGTGAGCCCAAAGCAGTTCATAATGCAAGTATGAGAAATTGTTTTCTAAAATAATAAAAAAATATTAAAAATTATCTAGTAAAATAAAAGGAAAACAATGTTTAAACAAGAAGTGTGACTTTTGGAGTTTTTTTATTTCTACAACTCTACTATTGAAGATTTTCATATTTTGGATATTTTTTAAAATAAAAAATACACTAGTTTTTTAATTAGTCTAATTTTATAATTGAATTATATATTTCGGTTCCGGTTTGATTATTTTTTTCTAACCCAAAAGGCAAATCCCTAGCAAATGATGCAGGTTGTCGATAGCCCAACTTATTGTTTTGGACTTTTGGGTGGATTGATGGATTAATTAATAAATTAAATATAGGATATTTGAAAAACAAGGAATACGTGGTACCTACCACTGCCACGTATTGAAGTGGATGCACATTAATTACCTGAAATAATAATTGTGATGATGCCAAACCCACGGCAACCTCTTTTGCCATCACCTCTCATGCCAAGTGGACATTTACATTCGTAATCCCCAATGGTGTTATGGCATTTACCATGACATTGGTATCTCTTGCCGGCATCCTTGCACTCATCGATATCTGTCAACATAACAAATTATGAATTCCCCTAAATTCAACACAGAATGAAAGTTCTAAGAAGTTCTGTGAAGTTGTTTTGTTTCATAATTTGCCATGACTCTGGACTTTGAAGTTGTTTTGTTTCAAGGATATCTGAGAAGAGGAATGAACAATCTTATAATTTCAATCACTTAGCTACTGAAGGCATCTGTCACTTTACCTTGGCATCCTTTTTCAAGATATGGGTTTCCTTCGAACCCTTCATTGCATGCGCAGCGATATCCTTGACCGTTATCGGAGTAGTAGCAATTTGTATTGATGCCACAAGCATATGAACTCTTATTAGCCCGAGCCTCTTCGCATGTCTCGGTTTGAGCTACCCATTCGATCACAACATTTGATGTATCAAAATCTGTTGGAGTTCGAGAGAGTGGCCAATCCGAGAGGTTGAAGGAGACTTTCTCCTGAAGGAAAGCAAATCCACAAGGGTTAAATTCGGAAACAGCCGTGTGGTTGCGAAGGCTCTGAACGGAAATATTCAGTGACTTGAGACCCTTGGGAATCGAGGTCTGGCAGCACCCAGAACCTGAGCAGGAATTCTCCTTTGACATGGTAGCATTTACAGTACATAAAGAGAGACAACCAACCCCGGATGTCGCCTCCTTGTTGGTCCCCATGGCAATGGTATCACAACCAACTGCTGTGAACATATTTCTCGACTCTGAAATTGTGTAGGGGTCTATAAGATCCATAGACAGATTGTAAAGCCTCACCTGCTGCCCTGACTTTTCGTAGCAATCAAATGCTGGAACAAAGGCTATAGTGACTGTGCCCTCCTCCACCGATATATGGCGAGCAGGCACGAATCCAAACCACAGTACATGATGACCATCATCAGTTGAAGTGCATCTTAGAAAGAAGTTAGCATTCATGGCACATCTTTGTTCCCCAATCCCAAACGGGTAAGGAACAATAACATCCCCACACCTTTCTTGGCAGCCATCTTTCACATCTGGATTTGCTGTTGCTCCTGTTATTGCAGCCACCACTAGTAGCAACATCATCGGCAAAAAACCCCACCTCTGAAGTATCATTTTCTAAGCACAACCCAACTTGATAGATGTATATAAAGCAGCTCCAAACGTTCTTTTTTTGTTCTTTTTTTCTTTTCAATGAATCAAGAAACTCGTTCAAGGAAGAATTGTTACAAAATGGGGCCACACCTAGATAGGAGTCCCCCGTTGACCTTACCGGAGTCCAGAATTACGGGGATGTATGAAACCCCAATGAAACCAACCATCTTAGACTTTATCAAGTACTCCACCAATTCTTTTTTTTTAAAAAAAAAAAAAAGTACTCCACCAATTCAAAGAAAGAAAAATAAATGCTGCCTATACCAAATCACCGACATCAAAATTACTGAATTCTATCTTTCATTATCTCAGAAATGGGAAAGATTAGCGTTGACAGGGGAGTTTTGGCAGCAACTTTCGCAGGTCATTTTCAGCTCTTGATGTGCCTGCAAATATTGAAATTAGCATAGTTTTTTTAAACCTGATTCAAAGTCTAAGTCACGGGTTTTCTCCATGTTATTAGGTTTTG
>Ga0325403_1001702_pt1 | contig 18696 bp, 22 predicted proteins | sample PopdelMetagenome_19_FD_205665 | JGI IMG/M metagenome (GOLD analysis project Ga0325403, IMG submission 205665) | Populus deltoides microbial communities from Bellville, Georgia, United States - Xylem-PdKOR-R4 | ecosystem: Host-associated > Plants > Phyllosphere > Stem > Wood/Secondary xylem...
CAAGCGGAAGGTCTGCCAGCGGCTCGCACCGTCCAGGCGGGAGGCCTCCAGCACGTCACCGCTGATGGTCTTGAGCCCTGCCAGGTAGATGACCATCGCTAGGCCCATCCACTTCCAGGAGTGGATGAGGATGACCCACATCAGGGTCCAGTCGGTGTCGGCGAGCCAGGCGTAGGAGAACTCCCGACCGGCGAACAGGCCGATGACGGCGTTCAGGGCGCCGTCGGGCTTGAGCAGGGCCTGGAAGATGTAGCCGACGGCCAGGGCGCTCATCACCACAGGGATGAAGAACATGGTGCGGGCGAAGCGGTTCAGGCGGGTGTCGGCCTCCAGCAGCAGCGCCAGGCCGAGCCCGAACAGGTTCTGGAAGACCGCGACCCCCGCGGCGTACAGCACGGTCACGCGCAGGTCGGCCAGGAGCACGCCGTTGCCGGCGAGGTTCTCGAAGTTGCGCAGGCCGACGAACCCGATGGAGGACTTGAAGCTGGACCAGTCCGTGAAGGCGTAGACGAAGTTGTAGACGCTCGGCACCAGGAAGAACAGCGTCAGCAGCACGAACGCCGGTGCGAGGAACCAGCTCGGCTGGGAGGGGGGTTGCTGGCGGGAGCGCCGGGGGGGCGCTGGGGGTGTGCTGGCCACGGGTGCCTCCTTCGCCGGTGGTCGGGTCAGGGCCGGGGTGGTGCTCATGGGGTCCTCTTCCTCGAAGGGGGCCCGTCCTGCGCGTGGGGGCTCGCGCAGGACGGGCCGTCGGAGGCGCTCGTCGGGCACGTCGGGGTGTACGTGCGGGGACGAGCGGGCTGGGCCCGCTCCGCAGGCCGGGGCTGGACCCGGCCTGCGGAGAAGGCGGTCATGGCTCCGGTCAGAAGCCGGGGGCGCCGATCGCCTGGGCGAGCTCGGCGAACTGGGCCTGGGTGGCCTCACCGACCTGCTCGGGGGTGGCCTCGCCGGCGAGCATGTTGGCGAGGTTGATGTACAGGTCGGGGTTGACGATGGCCTCGACCTGCATCGACCCGGCCGCGTCACCGATGGCGGCGGCGTTCTCGGTCAGCGCCGTGGGTACCGTCGCCGGAGTCTCGACGCCCTCCAGGATCGACACGGTGTTCTTGTCGGCGACGAACTTGGAGTACTCCTCGCTCGAGAGCCAGAAGCTCAGCAGCTGACGGGCCGCGGCCTCGCGGTCGGCGTCGCCGGTCTTGAACGCGACCAGGGCGTTGGCCTGGTCGGGGATGAAGGTGCCGACGTTGCCCGACGGGGAGATCGGGAAGAAGCCGATCTTCTGGTTGAGCTCGTCGGTGTCGGCCTTGGCCTGCAGCTGGCCGAAGAAGGTGTTGACCTGGACCGCCATCGCGGCCTCACCGGACAGGATCGCGTCGCCCTGGTCCTCGAAGGTGGCCGAGGTGATGTCGCTGTTGAACAGGCCCTCGTCCACCAGCGCCTGGTAACCGGAGATGGTGTCGAGGATCTCCGGACTGGTGAACTGCTCCTGGCCTGAGTTCACGCGGTCCCACAGGCCCTGCTTGGCCGCGTCGGCCAGCTGGACCTGGACCCACCACTGGGTGGCCCAGCGGTCGCCGCCCATCTCGTAGAAGGGGGTGCCGCCGCCGGCCTTGATGGTGCGCGCGGCGGTCAGCATCTCCTCCCAGCTCTTCGGCGTCTCGGTGATGCCGTACTGGGCCAGGACCTCCTTGTTGTACCAGACGCCCATCACCGCCGGAGTGCTGATCAGGGCCGCGTAGCGGGTGTCGTCGAGGATGCCGGTGACGTCGCGCAGCTCGGGCTTGTACGCGTCCAGGAACGGCGCGTCGTCCAGGGGCTGGAGGTTCTCCCTGGCGTTCAGCGCGGTCAGCTGGGAGGCCGTGGGCTGCCAGAAGGCCAGGTCGGGCTTGTCCCCGGCGGCCACGCGGGTCTGGATGCTCTGCTCGTACGGGTCCGGGATCGTGGTGATCTCCACGTCGGCCCCGGTGGCGGCCTCGAAGTCGGCGACGACGTTCTCGGGGATGGTGTTGCTGTTCTGGGCGGCCCAGATGGTCAGGTCGGTGCCGGACAGGTCTGCGGTGGGCTCGTTCCAGGTAGCGGCCGAGGCCGACCCGTCGCCACCTGCGCCTGGTGCGGTGCCGGTGCCCGGGTCGGAGCACGCGGTGGTAACGGCGACGAGGCCGATCGTCGCCAGCGCCACGACCTTGTGGAGCAATCTCGCCATGGTTCGTCCTGTCTGTGTGTTCTGGAGCGGACCCGGCACCGGTGGTGGCGGGGTGGAGCTGCGCGTGCTGCGGTGCAGCAAGCGCAGGGTCAGCGGGGAGGACCGGAGCTCTCCCGGATGACGAGCTCGGGAGCCGGGACGACCACCTCGGAGCTGTCGCTGGAGCGCTGGCCGATGCCCAGCAGCTCGAAGGTGCGCCGCCCCAGGGCGGCGAAGTCGAAGCGCACCGTGGTCAGGGAGGGGGCGTAGAACGCGGCGCCGGGGACGTCGTCGAAGCCGACGACCGAGAGGTCTCCGGGGACGGAGAGGCCGAGGTCCCGGGCAGCGCGCAGGACACCGAGGGCCTGGTCGTCGTTGCCGCACAGCAGCGCGGTGACCGGCTCTCCTGGACCGCCACGGCCGGAGCGCAGGAGGTCGAGTGCCGCGGCGTGGGCGTCGGCGGTGGTCCACCCCCGAGCCCGGACCGGCTCGGGCACGGGGGCACCCGCCTCGGTGAGGATCTGCTCCCACCCGCGCTGGCGGTCCCCCACGCGCGTGGAGGACGGGATCGCCAGGTGGTGCACCGTCCGGTGCCCGAGCGCCAGCAGGTGCTCGGTAGCGGTGCGGGCGGCGGCGGTGTCGTCGAACCACGCCCAGGCCGCGGCCTTCTTCTTCGACCCCGCGCGGCGACCGACGATGGACTCCACCGCTGCGGCGGTGCGCACGCCGGGGGGCAGGGACTCCATGGCGCGCACGCCTGCCTTGTCGAAGGCCAGCACGATGACGGCACCCTCGCGGGGGTCGCTGACGCGGTCGACGGCGGCCTGAACGACCTGCGGGTCGGCGGAGTCGAGCACCGAGATGGCCACCCCGACACCGGCAGCGCGGGCGGCTTCTTCCACCCCGCGCAGGGTGGAGGCGTAGCCGTACAGGCTGGTGTCGGAGGTGATGACGGTGACCTGGTGGGCGCCACCGGAAGCCAGGGCCCTGGCGGTGGAGCTGGGGCGGAAGCCCAGCGCCTCGATGGCCGCCTCCACGCGCTCCTTTGTCGCGGGGCTGACGTTGGGGTGGCGGTTGATGACGCGGCTGACCGTGACGTGGGAGACGCCGGCCTGGCGGGCGACGTCACGGATGGAGGCGGTGGGCGCCTGCGCCGCCGCCGTCGTGTTACCGGTTACAACCACGGCGCGAATGTAACCGGTAACATCCCCGTCATGGCAAGCACCGTGACCGATCCGTCACCGTCGAGCGACGCGCACAGCAGCGCCGACGCCCCTCCCGCCACCCTCTTGAGCCACCCTGGCGACTCCCTGACCTGGGACGCAGGTGGTCTGGCCGTGACCGTGGCCTCTGGTCCTGACGGCGTGGCGCGCATCGCCCGCCTGGACGTCGACGGTGTGGCCGTCGCCTCGGCAGAGGCCCCCCTGCCCCTCGCGGAGGTGGGCCTGGTGGGCCTGGGGCGCAGCTGGTCGGCCCGCCGCTACGCCGACAGCGCGACCACCCGGGACCTTCTCCTGGAGGGGGCCTTCACCACCCAGGACGGCCAGGTGCTCGTCGTCGACAGCCACCACCGACCCACTGGACTCGCGGTGCGCACCACCTGTGCAGCCCTCCCCGGCGCCCGCGCGGTGAGGACTCGTACCACGGTGACCAACACCGGCTCCAGCCCTGCTTCCGCGCCCTTGGAGCTGTCCTGGGTCTCGTCGCTGGTGCTCGCGGGACTCCTGCCCGGAGCCCCGCTGGAGCGGCTGAGGTTGCACTGGGCCGACAACGACTGGCTCGCCGAGAACCGCTGGACCTCCGCCGGCGTGCGCGAGCTGCTGCCCGACCTGCACCGCTCCGCCCACGAGCACGACCCGCGCGGCGCCTTCGAGCGCAGCTCGCACGGCAACTGGTCCTCCGACGGCTCCCTGCCGGTCGGGGTGCTGCACGACCCGGCGACCGACCTCGCCCTGGCCTGGCAGGTGGAGTCTTCGGGGGCCTGGCTCTGGCAGGTCGGCGAGCGCGCTGACGGCCTCTTCCTCTCGGCGCTCGGCCCGACCGACGCCCAGCACCAGTGGTCCACCGAGCTGGCAGCGGGTGAGTCCTTCACCACCGTCCCGGTGACGCTGGCCGCCTCACCCCGTGGCGTCACGGGTGCCTTCGCCGAGCTGACCGCAGCCCGCCGCGCCACGCGCCGCCCCCACCCGGACAGCACCGGCCTCCCGGTGATCTTCAACGACTACATGAACACCCTCATGGGCGACCCGACCACCGCCAAGCTGCTGCCCCTGGTGGCCGCCGCGGCCGAGGCCGGGGCGGAGGTCTTCTGCATCGACGCCGGCTGGTACGGCGGCATCGACGAGGACTGGTGGGACGGTGTCGGCGCCTGGCAGCCCGCCCCTGACCGGTTCCCCGGCGGCATCGACGAAGTCCTCGACGCGATCCGCGCCGCCGGCATGGTGCCGGGGCTCTGGCTGGAGCCGGAGGTCATCGGCGTGCGCAGCCCCTTGGCCGACGAGCTGCCCGAGGGGGCGTTCTTCAGCCGTCGCGGACGGCGCCTGGTGGAACACGGCCGCTACCAGCTCGACCTGCGCCACCCGGCAGCCCGCGCCCACCTGGACGCCGTCGTCGACCGGCTCGTGCTCCAGCACGGCGTGGGGTACTTCAAGCTCGACCACAACATCAACATCGGTGCGGGCACCGACCGCGACGCCACCACCCCCGGCGAGGGGCTGCTGGGTCACCAGCGGGCCCACCTGGCCTGGTTGGACGGTGTGCTCGACCGGCACCCGTCCCTGGTGCTGGAGAGCTGCGCCTCGGGCGGCATGCGCGTGGACCACGCCGTGATGTCGCGGGCGCAGGTGCAGTCGACGTCAGACCAGCAGGACCTGCGCCGCTACCCGCCGATCGCCGCCGCAGCGGCCACCGCCGTGCTGCCCGAGCAGGCCGCCAGCTGGGCATACCCCCAGCCCGACCACAGCGACGACGAGATCGCCTTCTCCCTGGCGGTGCCGATGCTGGGTCGCGTCCACCTCTCGGGCCGTCTGGACGCCATGGACGCCCACCAGAGGGCGCTCGTGGCCGAGGCGGTCACCGCGTACAAGGGCCACCGCGGGGCCATCACCACCTCGACTGCGTTCTGGCCGCTGGGCCTGCCGGGGTGGGACGACGCCTGGGTGGTGCACGGCCTGCACGACGCCGCGCGCGGCGCCGCGCTGCTCACGCTCTGGCGGCGCGATGGCGGTGAGGACGCGCTGGAGGTGCCGCTGCCCCAGGGACTCGACGCGGCCACGGCCGAGATCGTCTTCCCTCGGACGAGCCGCGCCCGGACAGCCGCCGCGGAGGACGGTGCCCTGGTGGTCACGCTGCCCGCGCCGTGGACGGCGGTCGTCCTGCGCCTCCGGGGCTGCTGACCCCACTCGGCTAGGCACGGTCGTGGCGCCACTGCAGAGGTGGTGGAGCCACGACCGTTCTGCTGCGCTGACATAGCTGAGGGTCATGGCGAGGTACCCGGGCAACCAGCGACACCGCAGAGGCAAACCCTCACGTTCAGCAGCGACAGCACGCGACACGAGCGGCAGTTGATCCGTGCCCCGGTTGCGGATCCAGCAGCGGCACGCTCCGCACGAAGATCCCCAGCGGAACATGATCGCGACCGCCGGTGGCGGCAGCCGTGAGACCCTTGGGAGTATCGGTCACCGGTCCCTCTTCGGCTCTGACCCTCCTGCGCTACCCGAGCCGGGCGCTCACCGCGTCAGCGCAGGAGCTGCGGGCGTCCTGCGACCGATCCTCGCCTCTCGGGCCGCCCTGAATGGGAACCAGTCATACGGATTGCTTGAACTCGGCAGTCCTGACCAGGACCCCACCGTCCTCAGTCGCCGTGGGCGATCGCCGCATCGAAGGAGACGTCCTGGTCGCTGAGGACTTGCACAGCCCGCCGCGAGAGGCGACCCAGCCGCGCGATGCCAGGCCAGCACCCCACATCGCGGTAGTACAGGACCAGGTCTGCGGTAGCGGCGTAGAAGCCGACGCCCCCCGGCTCGGGATCATCACCAGCCGGCATCTCCACCATGCTCGACGGCTCCGCAAGGCGCGCGACCTTCTCCACTGCGTTGAAGTCCGCGAACCGCAGCCGCAGCGGCAGCTGGTCCAGCAGCTGCCGCGCAGCGGGGGTGGCGTTCAGCGCAGCAGACAGCTCCTGCTCCCCACCAGCAGCCAGGACGGTGATGAAGACCTCGGTCATGCCTGCACCTGCGACCCGGCGATGGCGCTCACGACACGACCCCTTACGGCACGACCTCCACGGTGACCGGCTTCCCCTCGAGGCGGGACAGCTGCTCCTCACTCGCTTGGATGGTGCCCAGGTGGGGGGTGTCCTCGGAGTACCCGATGCCGGAGGTGTCGTAGTAGAACCCCAGGTTGCCCCAGGGGGTGAAGTAGATGAGGTCACCGTCCTCGGGGTCTGAGCCCGGGCTGCCCTGCACCTCCAGCGCCCGGGGAGGGTCCCCGATCTTCTCCCGACCGGCGAACTCCTCCAGCCGTGTCGTGAACGGCAGCAGGGAGACGAAGTCGCGGGTGGTGGGGGTGTCGGCGCCGATGGTCACGTCCACCGAGGTGCCTGCGCCGGAGAACCGGACCACAGTGCCTTCCACGCTTTCCTGAGGCGCCCCAGCGGCTGCGTCATCGCCGCGGGTTCTGACGCCGGTCGGGGGAACGTCCGAGGACCCAGCCGAGGCAGAGGCCGACGCTGACGTCCGTGGGGGGGCCGGTGCTTCCGCATCAGACGTGACCAAGGTGCAGCCGCTGAGAGCGGATGTACTGATGACCAGGTTCGCGACGAGGGCGCGGCTGCGCACGAGATCCTCCGTTGGTCGGGGCGCGGAGACGGGGTCGGACGGACGGGGTCGGGCGGAGCGGGCCGGGCGGAGCGGGCCGGGCCGGGCCCCCGGTTGCGGACGGGTCAGCTTCGACCGGGCGGCTCAAGCCAGGTGGGGACGGGCCGGCCAGATGGTCCGGGAGCCCACCGCCAGCACCGCGAAGGCAGCGCCCCCGAAGACGGTGAGCGCCAGGGGCAGCCAGCGGGCGCCGCCGGCGCCCAGGACCACAGCGCCGAGCACCCCGGCGCCGAAGATCGCCAGGTTGAACGCCACCGGCAGGAAGGAGTTGGCGACGTCGGCGTCCTCACCGCCCACGGCGGCCAGCGGCCGCTGCAGCTGCGGCGAGGCCCCACCGAAGGCGACCCCCCAGACCGCGACGGCGCCGTACACCGCCGGCGCGGACGTCGGCAGCAGCACCAGCGCGGCACCTGCCAGCGCGAAGGCGCCGGTGCAGCCCAGGCTGAGGACGCGGGGCCGGATGTCGACGAGGGCGGCGGTCAGGGCGATGCCGGCGATGGAGGCGAGCCCGAAGGTCAGCAGCAGCGGGCCCAGGGAGACCCCCGAGCCGCCGGCGCGCACGAAGGGGGCGACGTAGGTGTACGCGGTGCTGTTGCCGAGCATCCACGCCACGATCGCGGCCAGCACCAGCGCGACGGCCGGGATGCGCAGGACCTGTCGGGCCGGGCGGTGAGCAGCGGCTGCGTCCTGCCCTGCGGCCGCGGGGACCAGGACAGCGACCAGCACCAGCACGAGCAGGGCCAGGACGCTGAGACCACCGAAGGCCCAGCGCCAGTCCAGGGCCGCCCCCAGCCAGGCCCCCAGGGGGGTCCCGAAGGCGATGCCCACGGGCGCACCGACCGCGATCAGGGACAGCGCGCGTCCGGCCGTGGCCGGCGGGGCGATGCGGATCGCGTAGCCGGCCATCATCGCCCACAGCAGCCCCGAGCAGCCCCCGGCCACGAAGCGGGCGACCAGGGAGAGCGCCACGTCGGAAGACAGGGCGGTGGCGGTGTTGGCCACCAGGAAGGCCACCAACGCGACCACCAGCAGGGGCTTGCGCGGCCACCTGCGGGTCAGGGCGACCGCCGGGACGGTCACCACGATGGTGCCCAGGGCGTACGCGCTGACGAACTGGCCGACCAGGGCCTCAGAGGTGCCCAACCCGGCGGCGGTCTGGGGCAGGACTCCCGCGGGCATCGTCTCGGTGGAGATCAGCAGGAAGCCGGTCAGGGCCAGCACCGACAGCGCTGCCACGGGGAAGCGCTGCGAGGGGGTGGCCGGCGCGGCGGCGCTGGACGACGACGTGCTCGACGACGTGGAGGGGATGGTCATGCCTGGGTGCTCCGGTGGGCGGCCGGGGTCTCGTGCGCTGCAGCGGCGCGCAGCGGCACCTCCGTGGCGGCCCACGAGGCGAGCAGCTTCAACGCCTCTGCGGTGCGGCTGGCCGGGTCCGCGGCGTACAGCGTCAGGGTCAGGCCCGGCTCGGCGACCACCTCCGCGGACTCGTAGGCGACCTCCAGGTCTCCGACGACGGTGTGGTGGAAGGTCTTGGTGCCGGCCCCGTGCAGGCGCACGTCGTGGGAGCTCCACAGGGCGCGGAAGGCCTCGCTGCGGGTGGACAGCTCTCCCACCAGGTCGTGCATGGCCTTGTCGTGAGGGTCGCGGCCGGCCTCGGTGCGCAGGATCTGCACGCAGACGGCGGCGGCGGTCTCCCAGTCGGGGTAGAAGCGCCGGGAGTCGTTGTCCAGGAAGGTGTACCGGGCGAAGTTCGGCGGTGCGCCCTCGAGACCCACGCGCGGGTCGGCGCCGCGAGCGGCGGCGGACTCGTAGAGGGAGGCGTGCATCGCCCAGCCCAGGGTGTTGGTGGCCAGCAGGTCCATGCGCCCGTTGCGCACGATCGCCGGGCCACCGCTGTAGGCGTCCAGGGTCCACTGCAGGCCCGGGCGCGGGGTCCAGCGCGCGGTGGAGCGCCGGCGCGGGCGCGCCAGGCCCGAGGTGCCGTCAGCGGCGCTGGCCAGGTCGAACAGGTGGGTGCGCTCGGCGTCGTCCAGCTGCAGCGCCCGGGACAGGCCCTCCAGCACAGAGGCCGAGACCCCGGCCAGGGCCCCGCGCTCGAGCTTGGCGTAGTACTCCACGCTGATGCCCGCCAGGGCAGCGACCTCGGAGCGGCGCAGTCCGACCACGCGCCGCTGGCCCACCTCGGGCAGCCCCGCCTGGGCGGCGCTGACCCGGGCCCGGCGCGTGGTGAGGAAGTCGCGGACCTCGGCGCGGTTGTCCATGGCGACGACGCTAGGCCCGACCGCCGCGAGCAGGGAGTTCCTGTGCAGGGGTGCACCGGCAGTACACCCCTGCTCAGGGCACCCCTGGCGGCGGTTGGAGGGGGCGTGGAAGGGCAACCATCGGAGCGTCCCAACCGAGCCATCGAGGAGCACCCCCATGCGCGCTGTGGTCATGCACGCCCCCCGCGACGTCCGCGTCGAGGACGTCGCCGACGCGACCCTGCAGAAGCCGACGGACGCCGTCATCCGCCTGGCCGCGACCTGCATCTGCGGGTCGGACCTGTGGCCCTACCGCGGTACCGACGAGGTCAGCGAGCCCCTCCACATGGGCCACGAGTACGCCGGCACCGTCGAGGAGGTCGGGGCCGAGGTGCGCGACATCAAGGTCGGCGACTTCGTCATCGGGTCCTTCTTCGCCTCGGACAACACCTGCGAGATCTGCCGCGCCGGCTACCAGACCAGCTGCATCCACCGCGAGGTGCTCGGCACCTCCGGCGGCGCCCAGGCCGAGCGCATGCGCGTGCCCCTGGCCGACGGCACCCTGGTGGCCACCCCCGGCCAGCCCGACGCCGACCTCCTCCCCTCCCTGCTGGCGGCCTCGGACGTGCTGGGCACCGGCTGGTTCGGCGCGGTGGCTGCCGAGGCCGGCCCGGGCAAGACCGTCGCCGTCGTCGGCGACGGCGCCGTCGGCCTGTGCGCGGTGCTGGCCGCCAAGCAGCTGGGCGCCGAGCGGATCATCATCTCCAGCCGGCACGCTGACCGGCAGGCCCTGGCCCGCGAGTTCGGCGCCACCGACGTCCTGGAGGAGCGCGGCGAGGACTTCATCGCCGCGGTCGGGGGCCTCACCGACGGGCTCGGAGCCCACTGCGCCGTCGAGGCCGTCGGCACCCACGAGTCGATGCACCAGGCCATAGGCGCCACCCGCGCCGGCGGCCACGTCGGCTTCGTCGGCGTCCTGCACGACGTCGCCATCACCGGGGACGACATCTTCATGACCCACGTGCACCTGCACGGCGGCCCAGCCCCGGTGCGCCGCTTCCTGCCCGAGCTCATCCAGCTCGTTTGGGACCGCACGATCGACCCCGGCAAGGTCTTCGACCTCACCCTGCCCCTGGACCAGGCCGCCGAGGGCTACCGGGCCATGAACGAGCGGCGGGCCACCAAGGTCCTCCTGACCATCTGAGCCCGCCAGACGAGCACCCCGCACCCGAGCACCTGACCGCACCCAGAAGGACGACCGTGCAGCTCAACCACCCAGCCCCCACCCAGTACCTCACCGAGACCTTCACCGGCGAGGTGCTCATGACGCCGCTGGCCACCGGCGTCGAGCCCTCCCGCGTCGGCGTGGCCCACGTCAGGTTCACCCCCGGCGCGCGCACGTTCTGGCACGTCCACCCGCTCGGGCAGGTGCTTCACGTCACCGACGGCACGGCGTTGGTCGGTACCCGCGACGGCAGCGTGCTGCGGGCTCGCGCCGGCGACACCGTGGTGTGCGCCCCCGGGGAGGAGCACTGGCACGGCGCCACGGCCAGCGGTTTCGCCGCCCACCTGGCCATCCACGAGGCGGCCGACGACGGCGTTGGCGGCACCAGTCCCGTCACCTGGCTCGAGCCCGTCCCCGACGACGTCTACGCCGCGGCGCAGCCAGGCACCGACGGCTAGCAGCGCCACCCCCACCAGACCCGGCGGACACCCACCGCCCCCACCCAGCGACAGAGAAGAGCGCCCGCATGACGCAGCAGATGAGGACCAGGTCTCTCGGCACCGCGGGAGAGGAGCTGGTCGTCTCGGCCATCGGCCTCGGCTGCATGGGCATGACCCAGAGCTACGGACCCAACCCCGGGAACCGCGTCGACATGATCGCGCTGCTGCGGGGGGCCGTTGATCGCGGCGTCACCTTCTTCGACACGGCCGAGGTCTACGGCCCCTACGCCAACGAGAAGCTGGTCGGCGAGGCGCTGGCTCCCGTGCGCGACCAGGTCGTCATCGCCACCAAGTTCGGCTTTGCCTTCGACGCCGACGGGCACCAGACCGGCCTGGGGAGCCGCCCGGAGCAGGTGCGCGCCGCTGCGAGGGGTCCCTGCGCCGCCTGCGCACCGACGTCATCGATCTCCTTTACCAGCACCGAGTCAACCCCGAGGTGCCGATCGAGCCGTCCAGCCGGTCACTGCACTGCAGAGCGAGTACTCCCTGTGGCACCGCACCGTGGAGGCAGAGGTCCCACCCACCTTGGACGAGCTCGGCATCGGCCTGGTGCCCTACAGCCTGCTCGGGAAGGGCTTCCTGACCGGCACCGTCAACGCCTCCACCACCTTCGCAGCCGGCGACATCAGGGCCGGGATCCCGCGCTTCAGCGAGGCCAACCGCGTGGCGAACCTCGATCTGGTCGACCTCCTCGACCAGATCGTCGGCCAGCTTGACGCGACCCCGGGGCAGGTGGCCCTGGCGTGGCTGCTGGCCCAGCGCCCCTCGATCGTCCCCATCCCCGGCACCCGCCGCGTGGAGCGGCTCGAGGAGAACGCCGCTGCTGCCGACCTCGACCTGAGCGCTACAGCCCTGGAGCGGATCGAGGCAGCCGCAGCGAGCATCGCCGTCCAGGGCGCCCGCTATCCCGATCACCTGGAGCGGATGACCGGCCTCTGAGCCAGCACCTGGAGCTGCGGCACGGATAGCGCTGACGTCGAACAGCGGCAGCCCGCTGCCACGCGGATCCGCTGTCCCCGGTAGGCGATTCGCAGGGGCACGCTCCCGCACGAGGATCCGCAGCGGCACGTTCCCGCACGACCGTGGCTTCTGAGACGACGCGACGCCCTACGGTGCTCACCATGGCCAGCGACTCCGGCACCACCCGGGCCCTTCGCAGCACCGCCGTCATCATCGGCATCGGCACCCTGGCCGCCCTAGCGGTCGGCCTGGTCGCCGGCCTCATCCAAGGTGATATCCCCGCGGGCCTGGCCACCTGGGGAAGCCCGGTGCTGTTCGTGGCGGTCATCTACGGCGTCTTCCACGCCTACCGCACCGGTGAGCGTCCCTCACGTCAGCGCCGGCGCTGACAGCACCCCTGCACCCACCCCATTCAGCGGGGGGCCTGGGGCGTCTGGGGAGGAATCCTGGAACCGGCCGCGTCGCCGCCGTCTCAACGCCGGGTCAGCCCGACAGCACCGCGCCCAGGAGCGGGGGAAGGACCAAGCCCGCCAGCGTCACCACCGCTCCCACGACGCCGATACCGAAGGCCGCTCCCGCCAAGGCGCGCGTACGCCCCGCGGTCAGCAGGCCCACCAAGCCCAAGGCCCCACCAGCAAGGTGCAGCAGCACCACCACCACGCCGACACCAGCGAAGACTGCGGCGACCTCATTGAGGGAGGCGGCGGTGCGCTGGGCCAGCACAGGCACCAGCACGCCGAGAGCCGATGTGGCGATCTGCAGCAGAACCGCGACTACGTTGATTGCCAGCCCCACCACCGCTGGGACGTTCCGGGAGCGCTGCACGTGCTGCTCGGTGCTCACGGGTTGAGCCTAGGCAGGCTCACACGGCTGCTCAGCCGTCCTCCCGAGTCCCAGGTAGCGATCCTCGATCGGGCGGTTCGCTCCTCCATCGAGTCGCATTTCGAACTGTGCACCGGCAGTAGGGCCGAACTGGTGGTCCACCCCGGTGACGTCCGAGACGGGAGTCGCATCGGGCAAGGTGGCCCGGTGATCAAACTCAAGCGGGAGCGCGACCCGGCGCTGGAGGTCTTCGACCGCGGGTGTCTGGCTCTGCGTCGTGAGGGAGAGACCGTTGGCCACGTCCTGACGACCTTGTCGTCCTTTTGGTCTCCTGGACGGCCGCTCACCATGCAGCAGTGGGTGTGGCTCGTCGTTGTGTGGGCCGATGGCGAGAAGGAACGGGCCGAGGAGGACTACCCGCCGTGGACCTACGTCCGCGAGATCCAGGACGGCTCCTTCGAGTGGCCCTATCCAGGACCTCGCGGCGGTATCTACGAAGCGGCTTGGTTGCCCGAGGAGGAACGTGCTGCCACGTGGACTGGGCTCGGGGTCACCCTCGACGACTTCTGACCATGCTGCCTGCACGGGGATCCCCAGCGGCACGCTCCCGCACGAGGATGGCTACCCGGTCACCACCCAGAGGGAGGGGCGGCAAACTTCAGGCAGCTGCCCTACGTTGCCGGTGTGCCGACGCTGGTGCCCTACCGCCCTCTGCCGCTGGACCAGGCTGACGTCGTCTACGCGCACGGCCCGGACTCCGCACCGCGCCGAGGTGCCACGCCCGGGACGACGGTCGAGTTGGACCTCGTCGACAGCGCCACCTACCCCGGCACGACCCGCAAGGTGTGGGTGCACGTGCCCGCCGGCTACCGGCGCGAGCACCCAGCGGGGCTCGTCGTCTTCAACGACGGCTGGTGGTGCCTGGACCCCACCGGCCAGGTCCGCGGCGCGGTGGTGCTGGACAACCTGGTCCACCGCGGCGACATCCCGATGGTCCTGGGAATCTTCGTCGACCCCGGCGTCATCGTCGACGCTGAGCAGCCCAAGAACCGCAACGTCGAGTACGACGCTTTCGACGACCGGTACCTGACCTTCCTCCGCCGGGAGGTCCTGCCGCTGGTGTCCGCGAGGTGGGCCATCATCGGCAACCCGGGGCTGCGGGTGATCTGCGGTGGCAGCAGCGGCGGCAACGCCGCATTCACCGCTGCGTGGAAGGGCCCGGACCTCTTCGGGGGTGCGCTGTGCTTCTTGTCCAGCTTCGCGCAGATGCCCGGCGGTAATCCCTATCCGGACCTGCTCGGGCAGACCGAGCCGAAGGCGCTGCGGATCTTCTTGCAGGCCGGGCACCGAGACCTCGGCTGGGATAAGCCGAGGCGGAACTGGCTGGCGGAGAACCTGCGCACGGCGGCGGCGCTGGCTGAGGCGGGGTACGACTTCCGCTTGGGCTTGGGGGACGGCGGGCACAGTCCCAACCATGAGGGCGTCCTGCTGCCGGATGCCCTGCGGTGGATCCTGCGCAGCGGCGAAGGGGCTAGAGGGCTCGAGGCCGTCCCATAGCCGATCCTCGTGCGGGAGCGTGCCGCTGGAGGCCATGATCCGTTGCGCGACGCCGCGCGCATGCACTCGCTGGCTCGCTGCCCGCCAGGTTTGCGCGGTCCGTGCTCAGCGCACCTGGATGATCGGGTCGTGATCCAGTCGTGATCGACATTCTCCTCGTGCCGGACAGCGTCGCCCTGCTGTTGGGGCTGTGCGCCCTGATCTTCTGCAGCTCGGTGCTGCAGACCACCACGGGCTTCGGGTTCGCGATCCTGTCTGCCCCCATCGGGGCGGCGCTCCTGGGAGGCCCGGCCGCCGTGGGAATGGTGCTGATCGCCGGGACGGTGGTGGACCTGCTCATCCTGTCCTTGCGCCGGCGAGCACCGCAGCCGCGCTGGGACGAGGTCGCCTCCTCGGGATCTCCTCACTTCCGGGACTGGCGCTGGGTGCCCTCTTGCTGGCTGTCATCTCTCAGCGGGTGCTGCTGGTGGGAATCGCTGCTGCGGTGGTGCTGGCGGTGGTGCTGCGCTGGGTGAGCCGGCGCTCTGGGCGTGTCCGCACCGTGAGGCGGCGATGGGGGGTGGTGGCTGGGGTGGCTTCGGGGACTTTGGCCACGGCGACCACGCTCGGGGGGCCGCCGACGGTGTTCTACCTGTCCCACCGGCCGTACTTGCCGGGGGCGGTCAGGGACACGTTGGTGGTGCTCAACATGGTGCGGCTGCCGCTGAGCGTGCTGGCGCTGGTCGTCGGTGGGGTGTTCGTGGTGGTACCCGGCATCGGGTGGTTGGCGCTGTGCGCGCTGGGTGGTTATGTCGTGGGGCAGTCGGTGTTCCACCGGTTGGATGCTGCGCGGTATGAGGCCCTGGTGCTGGCGCTGCTGGTGTCAGCGGCGGTCACCGCTGGGCTCGCGGCCGTGCTGACTTGACCTTCCAGCACTCTTACCGGTGGTTGGGGGCGCCGACGTCATCGCCGGTGTGGCCGCGCTCATGGCTGTGTCACTCGCCCATCCGCAGCGGCACGCTCCCGCACAACGATCCGCAGCGGCACGCTCCCGCACAATGAAGCGTCCCGGGTTCGCTGCCGTCTGAAGCGTCCCGGGTTCGCTGCCGTCTCTTTGTGAGCAAGGATGGCGATCATGCCCAAGAAGTACCCCGCAGAGGTGCGTGAGCGGGCAGTGCGGATGGCCCACGACCACGTCGCGGACTACGGCTCGGTCCAAGCAGCAGCAGCCGCGGTCGGTGCCCAGCTCGGCATCCCCCGTGACACCCTGCGCCGCTGGGTCCAGCAAGAACGCATCGACGTCGGCGAAGCTCCAGGAACGACCACCGCGGAGTCCGAAGAGATCAAGGCGGTGCGCAAGGAGAACCGCCGCCTGCGCGAAGCCAACGAGATTCTGCGCCAGGCCTCGATTTTCTTTGCGCGGGAACTCGACCCGCACCACCGCTGATCTGCGCCTTCATCGACGACCTCAGGTCCCAAGGGATGGCAGTCGAGTCGATCTGCGCCGTGCTCACCGAAGCCGGGTGCCAGGTCGCTACCAGGACCTACCGCGTCTGGAATCACGCCGCCGCCACCGGCGCCGCACCTGCAGCGCGCACTGTGTCCGACGCGGTGCTCGTCGATGCGCTGCTGGCCACCGCCGATGCCCCGGAGTCGCTGTACGGACGGCGCAAGATGACCGCCCGCCTGCGCCGCAAGGGACACCGCGTGGCGGCCTGCACCGTGGACAGGCTGATGCGGCAGCTGGGGATGAACGGCGTCGTGCGCGCCAAGGACCACCGCACCACGACCCCGGGCAAGGACGGGCAGCGTGCCGGTGACCTGCTCGACCGTGACTTCAGCGCACCGGCGCCGAACCACACTTGGATCGCGGACTTCACCTACGTGCGCACCTGGGCCGGCTTCGCCTACGTCGCCTTCACCGTCGATGTCTACTCCCAGCGCATCGTCGGATGGCACGCGATGTCCACGAAGGTCACCGAGCTGGTGCTGACGTGTCTGCGGATGGCGACCTGGCGTCGCGGGCACGACGGGCATCCGGTCACCCCGGGGATGATCTTCCACTCGGATGCGGGCAGTCAGTACACCTCGCTGCGCTTCACCGAGCACCTGGCGCTGGAGGGCATCGCCCCTTCGATCGGGTCGGTCGTGGACGCTTACGACAACGCCCTGATGGAGTCGGTGATCGGGTTGTACAAGGCCGAGTGCGTGCGCCGTGGGCCCTTCCACCGAGAGCCGCTGAGGACCCTTGCGGACGTGGAGTACGCCACCGCAGCGTGGGTGGACTGGTGGAACAACGCCCGGCTGCACTCCTCGCTGGACTACTTGACCCCCGCCGAGTACGAGGACACGCACTACGGTGCGATCACCGCGACCCAGCCGGAGCCGCGGACCGTATGAGACCGGCAACGAAGCCGGGACGCTTCACACCCAGAGCCTCCTGTTAGTACGTCCGATGCCACCCCCGCCACAGCGACGTCGTCTGGCCACGCGCGGTGCGCGGGGCGTCGCCATGCGCAAGCGGAGGGGATGGGTAGTGTCCAGTGATCAGCGAGGCGCCGTCGCCTCGCGCAGGGAGGTGTCGCGTGGACGCGGTGGTGCTCCTGGCCGCAGGGTGGGTCGCCTGCTCGTTGCTGGTTTGCTTCCTGGTGGATACCGTGGTCGCTCGAGCCGACCGCCCACCCCTTACCTCTGGCTCGCAGCCGGCGCAGCCGGCGCCACGGCTGGCGGTGCTGGACGCCGTGCCGGATGAGCCTTCGGCCCCACCGTCGCGCTCGTCGCTGCCGGACGCCGCCTGAGGGGTCGCCGCCCGCACCGGGGCGCTGGTGCGCTGGGCGCCCGTCGAGGTCACCGGGTCCCGGCGTTTCGCCCCGAGGGCAGCACGCTGTGGACTACCCATGACCTGTGACCCTCGCCCCGGTCCTAGCCCATGCCACGGCTGTCGTCCACGCCGCCGCCGTCACCGGTGTCGCTGATGACACTGACCTGCTCATCACCACCCACCGCGACGACGCTGTCGTCACCGTGGCGGTCGTTGGGGAAGTCGACATCTCCAACGCCACCCAGCTCAGCGCCGCCGGCCTGAGCGCCCTGGAGAGCGGCGCTGATGAGTTGGTGGTCGACCTGACGGCGGTGACGTTCATGGACTCCACCGGTCTGGGGCACCTGGTGCGGGTGCTGCGGGCAGCGCGTCCCACCCCGGTGCAGCTGCTGGTCACCCACCCGCACGTGCTGCGGCTGTTCGAGGTGACCGGCCTGACGGGGGCCTTCCGCGTGACGCACCTGCCCTGAGCGCCCGGCGCCCCTAGCGTCCAGGCGCGGTCACCGCGTCGGTAGCCCGGTGGAGTCCGGCGCCGACGCCCTGTGACCGTCTGCGGCGGTGAATCTTGGAAAGTCGGCCATGAAAGACTCATCGACGATGCCAACCACCCCAAACCCGAGCCCGAACGACGACGTGATGGATGGCGACTTGACCATCACCACCGTCCACGCCGACGGGGTCACCACCGTCGCGGTCGTCGGCGAGGTTGACCTGGCCACCGCCGACCAGCTCAGCACCGCGGGTCTGGAGGCCGTGGCGGTCCGTCCGCGCGCGCTGGTGGTCGACCTGACGGCGGTGCCATTCATGGACTCCACCGGCCTGGGGCACCTCAGCCGTGTCTTGGCCGCTGCTTACCCGACGCCGGCGAAGGTGCTGATCTCCAGTCCGCGCCTGGCGACGCTGTTCCGGGTCACGGGGATGGCGAACGCCGTCGAGGTCCAGCAGGTCAGCTAGGTCGCCCGTGGGGCAGACCCTCTCCGGCGGGCGAGCCCCCGCCCCGGTGGGTACGAACACGTGTGTGTGCGACGTGACCCCGCCGGTCTCCCTGACCCTGCCGATGGATGCGGCCGCTTCGCGCCGGGCGCGAGCGTTCCTGGAGCAGACGCACTGCCCGGCGCACAACACCCGGGTGCTTAGCCGTGCACGCCTGCTGCTGAGTGAGGTGGTGACCAACGCGGTGCGCCACGGTTCCCCGCCGATAACCACCGAGTTGGAGTGCCGCGGGGCTGAGGGGATGCACGTGCGCGTCAGTGACGCCTCCCCCGGTGCCCCTGTGGTGCGCCAGGTGGACGTCGAGGCCACGGGGGGTCGGGGCATGGCGCTGGTGGACCTGCTCTCAGAGCAGTGGGGTGTGGAGCCGGGCCAGGCCGGCAAGGCGGTGTGGTTCCGGCTGCGCGAGGACGCCGCCTGAGCCAGCCCGAGCACCGGCCCCCAGACCGATCCGCAGCGGCACGCTCCCGGCAGACGATCCGCAGCGGCACGCTCCCGGCAGACGATCCGCAGCGGCACGCTCCCGGCAGACGATCCGCAGCGGCA
>Ga0325403_1001703_pt1 | contig 18693 bp, 5 predicted proteins | sample PopdelMetagenome_19_FD_205665 | JGI IMG/M metagenome (GOLD analysis project Ga0325403, IMG submission 205665) | Populus deltoides microbial communities from Bellville, Georgia, United States - Xylem-PdKOR-R4 | ecosystem: Host-associated > Plants > Phyllosphere > Stem > Wood/Secondary xylem...
CCAGCCCGCCCATACGAATCAATCATAGTCGAAAAGGTAACATCGTCAGGTTCAAGCCCAAAACTCGGCATTTTCTCAAACCACTCAACTGCCTTATCAGCTAAATTACACAACCTAGCACAACTAATTATTGTCGAAAACGTAAAATTATCAGGCTTAACACCTCTCTCAAGCATCTCATCAAACAACTTCTCCGCCTTATCCAAATCTCTTCCTTTCCTAAAAACTTTCAAAGTCACATTGTAAACAACAACCACTCTGTTAAACTTCAACCTCTCTTGAAAAAACTTAAGAGCCAACAAAGCAGTGTCCGGATTCGACATGTTATTAAGAATAACAACAGCATCTTGCTCTAACAATTTATCATCAAATTTACTCAAAACATTAAAGACATCATCTTTATTTGGGCTACAAGAATTCAGATACTTAGCTGCATTAACAAGTGAAGTATACTTAGCATCGTAGGAACTTTTTCTGAGAATTGAAGCTCTAGAGCTTTTGGGGTTGACCCAGATGTAAGATTTTGAAGAAGACCCAGTTTTTTCCTTAAAGTTTGAATCTTTTGAGGTTTCTTGTCGTGGTATTTCTTCGTCTTGCAATGAGACATTGGTTATTTGAAGAGAGGTTGTTCTTGATTGAGAAGAGAGAGTGTTTATCTTCGAAGAATGGTGGAAGTTGTTGTTTAGGTTTCTTGATTTTGAGTCTCTTGAAGAAGATGAAGGGGTGTTGCAGAGAGGTTTATAGAGAGAAGATGGTGAAGAGCAGAGTTTGTATGCCATTTGTGTGTCTGTGTTTTGGTTTTGGAGAGGGAAAGAAGAGGGACCTTATCAACTTGACTAGCAGCACGAATGATATTTTAGGGGTGGCAGCTACCTTCTCTATCCACCTTCTCTCTTGTTTTAACAAATTTATCGCAGTTGTGTAACCAATTGGTTGTGTGGCATAATGAATCCACATCAATAAAAATAATAAAGCAACAAAAATTATCAACAAAAAAAATAATAGGAGTAAAGCTTTAAATATTATTAAATATTAAATCAAGTAGGTATATATCTTCTGGTTGTAAAATCCGATGTATTTTTTATATTCCAACATTTTTAAATACTTGTTAAATGTTAATTTTCACAAAATTAAATATATTTAAATTAATTGGAGCGGTAAATATCATAAGTTAAATAATTTCTTTCAAATTATTAGTATTCATTACAAATTAATCTATCTTTATATGCATGATCAAAATAATAGTGTTAAACGTCGTCATTATTATATTGTCGAAACTAGTCTTATTTTTTTAGGCCAATATAGTGTTTCATTATTAAATTTTTAAGATGCTAATTTGATTTAATCATCAGTTAAATTTAATTTTAATTATGTTTAAGAATTAATTTGGATCCAATTAAAGGATTTAATTAAATGTAAATATTTAATTATAGATTTTTTGTAATTAGAATTTTAAGAAAGAGTTTTGAGTGAGATTTATATAAAATTATAGTATATATTAATTAACTAAATATTTTTAAAATTATAATTGAGCAAACACAATTTTAATCACATAACATCACATCAAACCACCCTGCCAAATAGATTAATTCAAGGCAGTCAATCTAGTAATAAATCTGGAATTTCGAGGTTGTTTCCAAGTGATTTTTTAAATAAACTAACTATATATTAACTTAATGAAACTTGATACTAATTTTCAACTTCGAGGAGCACCTTTGGTGCATTTGAAATTAACAGGAGGATATCTATCATTGCGATTCGATCTCCATTCCAATACTATGCATGATCATCACATTGCTCATAATCATGCATCTGGTGCATTGCCTCCTGGACTTGTTAACAGCAGCACAGGTCTTGTAATATGCAAAGTCCCATCTCAAAAACATGCCTCTTCTTTAATTTGTGTAGCTAGCAAACACACACACACACACACACAGATATATATATATATATATATAGATATATATATATATATATATATTCTTACATCGACTCTCCTTAGATTGCACGTACTCGGAAATTTTCATAGTATTTTGTAATCTTTTCTGCATGCTTTGTCCATCGACTAATTATATACATCGAGATGGAATTTGAAAAATGCCTAAGCTATGGAGCACAGGCACACACTACATGTCTACAGATGATCCCCTTGTACTGAGAAGAACGACATAGACAACTCGGCTCCTCGTCTTTCTCGTCCCAAACAACCACAAAGTCTTCTTTCAAAGTAAAATCTTGAACCTTAAATATCGAGATTGTGCCTTCACCTCTTACTTTCAAGGAATAACATCAAGAACTCCAGCTCGGAACCTTCTTAAAGATCTCAAAAGTATAGATTGTTGGCAATTGTTTTTCAAATGGCGATGGAGACTTCAAAGATGGCTTCCTACTCCATGTGTTAAAATCAGCAAGAGCTTCTTCTTTTTCTGTATCCATTACTTAAGCTTCCTTGTGCGCTTCTCTGCAAACTCTTTCATTGTAGTTTTCTTGTTCACGTACTTCTCAAAAAAAATATTTTATGCTTGCCGTCGTCACACAAGGACTGAATCCAGGCATTATCAATGGGATCATAACCTTTCACCATTTTCCATCAACAATCCTCAATTTTAGTTGGTTAGTTTTTTTAATCAAACCGAAAATACTCCCCCTTTTACTATTTATTTTAATTGGTTTAAACCATCTCTCCATCTCCAGGATCGATGACTAAATATCTTAATTGAAGACATTAAAAAATAAATTAAAAAATAAATCTTGTTATACAGTATAATTTTGCTCTTAATTTTACATCTTATCTAATTTTTATATTTAAAAAAAAATTGATTAGCTTGTAAAATTCATAACCCGAATTATAAACTCAAATAGGTTTAGTAATTTTATTTTTTTAAGCTATTATTTATTTAACATTGATCTATTTTTTCTAGCAAAACAAATATTAAAAACACATTATTAGAACTCATCTCGACATTGAAACTCAATATCATCAAAATTGGCCTTTTTGTTGTTAGAATGTGATTTATCGATAACTTTTAATCTCCTTCATTATTTTCTAGTAACCTTTCCTTTCTTTTTAAACTTAGAAATTGAAAAGGAAAGAAAATAAAGTTTTGAATCAAAATATAAAAATTTCAAACAAAAAAAAACTAAAATAAAAGTGAAAGAATTATGAAGGAAAAATAATTCCAAAAAGGCTACTGATAAACAACAACTAAAAAAATCCTTTCCTTTTGCCTCACTAATTTCCTCAAGATTTTAATTTTTTTCGAGCAATAAAATTAATTTTTTAAAAAAATTAAGCAGTAACCCAACGTAAATTTTTTCTTATTTATTTATTATTTATTGAGACAGCATGCTTTCTTTCTTTTTGGAAGAAATTTTTTCTTGTATACTTCAATTTTGTAAAATCTGAAAACAAAGAAGACAGCAAACTAAATTTTTACTCAAAATACTTTGAAAATATCTTAGATATCTTGATAAACTTATTTATATTTTTTAAAAATTATCCTAAAACTCGAGATCAACCTGGAACAAAAAATCTTCTGGAACTCATATTTGTTTTTTAAGCAATTTTAAAGTAAAAAACACCTAAGTTGAAATTTCTTCATCAAATAAAACCATTCGATACCAGAATTAACCGTTTTGGTAATCAAAATCAATATCAACAATAATTTTCTCTTTATCATTGGAATTCGATAACTTTCTCTTTCCTCTCTCAAACCAAGCATTAAAAAATAAAATAAAAAATTAACCATATTTTTTTTGAAACTTTAAAAATTAGAGGGACCCAATTGTTATAATTCATAAAGAATGAGAACTAAGTTGCACATTTTGCAAAAAATAAAATTAAAACACCACTCATCTCCTCTGCATGTTTCATTTTAGTTCTCTTTCCTTCAATTGCACCCTTCCTTGACAATTGTAGCTAAATTAGGTCTTAAAAGGCAAAATAAAAAAAATATTCATAGGCATAGTAAATCCATAATGCAAATGAGTATGAGTCTACAGTGCATGAAAGAACAATAATTCCAGACCTTTTACTGTTTTAGGGATATTTGAGTGTGGTTGCAATTGCTTTTCAAACTGTTTTTAATTGAGAAATGCATCAAAATAATATTTTTTTTATTTTTTAAAAATTATTTTTGACATCATCTCAACAAAATGATCTGAAAACACTAAAAAAAGTTAATTTGAAGCAAAGAAAAAATATAAATTTTTTTAATTTTTTTAAAACAATGAGGAGGAGGAGGTGGTTATAGAGAATTTGGCAGACCCCTCAAAATATTTTGATAAAAATACAACTTGGTCCCTGGATTTTTTATTTTTTATTTTTAGATTTTAGTAAGTAAAAACCCCACAAGTGCATAGCTTTCTTTCTTTCTTGGACCCGATTGCAAATAGGTATAACATCATTTCAGAACAAATGTTGATAGCCTACACTAACCAAAATTATTATTTTTTTAATCATATAGTTTATATTGTTTTCGCTTTGAATCTTACCATGATTTATAAACCATCTTTCTCGATCATTTTAATTGTCTCAATTATAATTTTTTCCCCAATTTTCAACTATGAAAAAAAGAATAATACGATTAAATTGCAACATTTTGGTTTTGTGTTTATAATAAGATTCAAATTGGAGTTTTTAGGATCAAAGTATGGTAATAGAACAAATTAAATAAAGATACGACTATTATTATTCCATGAAGAATACAATTTTTTTTTTTTTTTGGAAACAAGATAAAAACCATGTTACATACAAAAAAGAGAGAAATTATTCTCTTGCTGTAATATTATGAGATGCTTTTAAATGTCCAAAAATGAGACTGGGCTGCTTTTCAATCATATGGGCTTAGTTTTCATGTTGCTTTTCTGCAGTTTCTAGGCTTTGTGCTTTATGTATCTCATGGTTTCGGCCCATTTTCACTTACCAAGTTTTAAAGTTTTATTTTTCCAGATTAAAAAAAAAAGTATTTTATTATTAGATGAATCGTTGAAAATAAGTCTTCCAATCTTTTATTTTTTTTATTATTAGGTTTTAATATTTTAATTTTTAATAACTAATGAAACTCATATTATTTTAACCTCAAAATAGAATATGTATGGCAATGAATTTATACCTTAATTGGCGTTTAATTTCATATGAACCTCTCATAATAATATCTTTGATTTTTTTATACAGTCTTCTCCTTAGCTATGGACAACTTTTATTTATTTTATATTCTTACGAGCATTTTAGTCTTGACGTTGACCTCAGTTCGTTTTAGATCCCATCATAGATATTATAATAATTTGTATTTGTCCTGATCTAGGTATGGAAAGTAGCGTTTGGTCTATGCAACTTGCATACTGTTTTTATGTCGATTTTGAGAGGTTAGGTTTATGTTTTGATAATGAGATAAATCGTTTTCTTAAAAAAATATTTGTTAATTAAAAATATATTAAAATAATTTTTAATTTTATTATTTGTATTAACAAACATATTAAGATTATTGAAAAGCATTTATAAAACCATTAAATAAAAAACAATTTTAAAAACACTTTGAAAAGCTGATTAAACTATATTACCAAATAGAATATAAATATACGTGTGATTGTTTTTCGTAGTAATTTTTGCCGTCATGATTTTAAAAAATCTATAAATTCAACCTTTTTAAATTCAAGTTTTTACTATTATTTAAGATGAAAAGCAAATTTAAGCACTGAAAAATTAAATAACTTTTAAAATTATAAAAAGTTCTAAAACATTATCAAAAGAAATCTAAAGCGTGGTTGCTAAAGAGATTTTTCTTTTTAAAAAAATGTCGGTTTACATAAAGAGGGAAAGGGTGGCAGCTTGCTTCGTAGCAATGAAAAGAAGAGAGTGAAGCAATCGATGTGGGAAAAGATCAGTACTGCTGCTTCCTTCAACTCAAAGTATATATTGGTGAGTTCAAGGACGAGATGATTTATCGGAGATCCAACAAAAGGCTTGACGCAGAAAGAGGTAGCTTTTTAATGATTTTATTGACCGATCATCACTTATTTAATTTTCTGATCATCATGACTATATTCCTTTCACTTTAAATAAAATAATTTCTCTCAATAATCAATGTTCTGTGAAGCCCTAATTGGCAAACAAAATGTATAAAGTTTTTCTTTTTTGTTGAAAATAATTAATTAAAAACCATGACCATATGGCATAAGCCATGCATGAGGCTCCTCCACAATACCATGTTCTTCAAGATTGGTCAGTATTTGTGTTCCCAATGGCTCTAGTCACAGCTCATGGCCAGGTCTGCCGACAGCGGTTTTGGCTACACATTCTTATAAGCTGTATTCAAAGGATTTCAATGGCCGGCATTCTTAAGATCCATGCATGCACTACGTACGTCTCTAAAAAATCATAGTTTTTTATTAGCTTATGTTCTTAAGAAGGGTTTTTTTAGTGATACCAATATAAAATTATAGTACGTATCGATTATTCAAATATTTTTAAATAAATGATTGAGATGCATTCTTTGCGCAAATCTTTTCAGATCCCACCATATATGATTATTATAATAATTTGTGTTTGTCATCTTGCCATTGAAGGATTATTTGAGCCATGAAAGATACAAACAACTATGTTGAGATTCCATGCTTATGTAAAGCTTAACCAAGACGATAAGTAGGTGGTTGGCATGGTAGCTAGGGTTTCCAAAAGTTGAAAGCACAAAATAAAGCCGTTTAGGTATGGGCGAAGCTTCCTTCCACTCAAAGCTACTGGTAGGCAAGTTCATGAGATGGGCCTTAATCCATTTAAATTTCTATTTATTATATCATTTCATTCTATTTCAATGATGACAGCCACCTACCATATAATATGTTTTAAGAGTATTTTTTTAATTAAAAAAATAATATCAGCATATTAAAACTATAAAAAAAACATTTAAAAACATTAATCTAATGTTTTTTTCAAATAAAAAAATTAAAAAATATTTTGAAAAGAAAAAAGACGTGTGAAATTCACTTTAATGTACTGTAAAATGATCAAACATCTTACTTTTTTTTACATATAAAGCTAGCATGAGTAGATATTCAAGTAAACTAAAGTAGATGAGAGTGCCATGAAAAAAAAAAGAATAAGTCAAAAGCAGCATCATTCATAAAGTTCGGTGGCTCCAATGGGTTACAAATTAAGCTCAATTTCTGTGTCGAGACTGGTTAGAAAAGCAAATAAATACCTTTTTTTTTTTTTTTTTGGGTGAAATAAGATGAGGGCATGCATCCTTCGTCACGTCAATCTCCCTTTATTAGTTAGAAAACTACATTTTTCTGATAGTAAAAACCACGTTAAAATTTCTTTTTCTTTTTACGCCACTTATTTTGGTACAACTGCTTTTGCATTTTTCATGTTTTTTATATCTAAATCTTTAAATTAAAAATTAATTTGGTATTATTTTAGTTTATATTAAAAATGATAAACACTTGGCAAATTTCAATGAATCATTAAATTCAACGACATAACAATAATAATTAATAGTATAAATAGTGATAGCTGATTTAAAACCTTACTCGAACCAAGTTTTATTTTTAATTAGAGTGGATGTTGAATGGATCCAAGATTATAAGATTCAAGTTGGTCAATTACTTGGATATTTTAAAAATTTTATTTAAAAAATACATTATTTAAGTTTTTTTAACCAAAATAATATTATTTTATAATATATATAAATTGACTCATGAGCACGTGAATTAATATAACAAACTCACATTTCAGATTAGAGGTTGTTTGGCTAAGCGTTTGTGGCTGCGTTTAGTGTATAACAATTGCATTGAAGTGTTTGTTTATAAAATTAGCTGTGATTTTTATATGTGGGCACTACCATTATCTGTGTTGAAAATGTTGTTTTGTTAAAGCTGAATTTTCATACTTCTCGCTGCGTTCCTGCCTCTCTCATGCTTCTTGCGTTCATGCCTCTCGTTGCTACATTGTTAATTAGCATGAACAGGGTAGCATGCTACACTGTTCATGCTAATTAATTCATTCTATGAATGCTAGGCAAGATGAACAGTGTAGCATTGAACAATGTAGCATGCTGTTTCGGTCGGACCGGTTCCGGCCGGACCGGGTCCAGTTCAAAGCTCAAAATGCATTGAACCGGGTCCGACCTAGTAAAATAAAAAATAAAAAATATTTTTTATTTTTAATTGTGTTTTATTCAAAAAATTATAGTTCCTGTCGAATGTATTTCATATGTAATGGAAATGTAGATATTTTAATAAACCAATAAAAAATATTTTATATAAAGTATTATTTATTTCATGATGTAATAATAATGGTTAAATCTACAATATTTAAATTAAAAATTATCAATATTAATATATATTTTTTAAAATTATTTTATAACTTCAATTTCAAAAGCGTTATAAATTACTTTTTGTTCAATCTCAATTTCAACCACAGTTTTAACCAAACACTTAATTTTTTCAAACCAACCTCAACTAAAACTAAAAATACTTTTTATAAAATAACTTTTTTCAAACCACAACTATAACAGTTATCGCAAATACCAAACATACTCGAAATCAGATCTGACCACAAAACACTTATTTAAAACGTGAGAGAATAGGAATCCCATATTTTTCATTGTGAATTACACAAGAATTTCACTCTTTTAATCATTAATATTAGTGTTTAGAGAGCAACTAATATAAATTTCGTAGTCGACAACTTTAAATAATCTCATATATCAACAAATCACGAAAAGGAAGGGAACTGCTCAATTCAATGATTCTGTGATATTCATGGGAGAAATATTCTTATCGCCGAGTACAATGATGGGATCATGACAGTCCACATTCCATTATCTAGATGGATCGTGCATGACCTAATTTTCTGACAGCGAAGCTTCATAACGTTTACAAACAAAAACCATCGATCAGTTACTGTCAGAAATTAAAGAAAGCAAATAGAAAGTGAAGGCAAAGGACATGCTGAGATGCACTTTCACTATTAAAAATCTTAACATCTCTTGTAATAAAATATTGTTCCCACATGATCACCCACCTTATTGTACCACATAATTAAAATCTCTATAACGAAGGAAGAAGACCCAATATGCAGCCAAAACTGACCCCAACATTTCAATATACACAACTAGCTAGCTAGACAAGGTTATGACATGAGCATAAGTAATGCAATTGTTTAATTTGATCAGATCGACACAATACTACTGACCAAATGCTTAAAGCAATATCGACATTCTAGATGCTTTCACATGATTGTGCATGACGAGGGATTATCTTCACAGACATATTCACATCTGCACACATAGTAACCGCTTCTTTGGCAACCGCAGCCGCCGCCGCTGCCAGCCCAACTATCATACACTGGCCTTCCATAAGCTTCATAACATGGGGGTGCTGGCCTAGCATTGCCATGATAACACGGGCCTCCACTAATCCCATGGTAGCATTCAGCACAACATGTCCTTGGGTGGACTGGTTCCGGAGCTTTAGGTGGTGGGGGTGGTGTCGGGTTTGGAGCTGGGATTGGGACGGGTGCTGGCCTCCTATAGTCATGATAACACGGGCCTCCACTAATCCCATGGTAGCATTCATCACAACATGTCCTTGGGTGGACTGGTTCCGGAGCTTTAGGAGGTGGTGCCGGGTTTGGAGCTGGGATTAGGAAGGGTGCTGGCCTCCTATAGTCATGATAACATGGGCCTCCACTAATCCCATGGTAGCATTCAGCACAACATGTCCTTCGGTGGACTGGTGCCGGTTTCTCTGGTTCTTTGGGTTTCTCTGGTTCTTTGGGTTTCTCCGGTTCTTTGGGTTTCTCTGGTTCTTTGGGCTTCTCCGGTTCTTTGGGATTCTCCGGTTGCTTAGGCTTTTCAGGTTCTTTCGGCTTCTCTGGTTCTTTAGGTTTAGATGGTGGTTCTTTGGGTTTCTCTGGAACCTTGATCTCAATGCTCTGGACAGCTTCACCTCCTTTACAGATTATCTTTTCCTTGATCTTTTCAGGACTGCAACATACCACAGTGATGGTCACTGTGCCTGCCTTCTTGTCATATATCTGGTTCTGAATTTCTCTTGTTCACAATCCACAAAAACAACTTAGCCACTTTCCTTTCATCTTAAAACAGCTCAAACTAAGTTATTATACATGGAGAAGGAGGCACTCACGAGGGATTCTACACAGTACTTTCTTGATTTTCTTGTGGCATTTCTCACATTCAAGTTCAACCTTGATCACCATTATTGTGACTTTCTGCAATACGAGCACATAAAAACAAGGACATTCTAAGCCAAGAAGAATATTGAAAGGACTGGAACACTTTCTGACATGGAAGGATATTGATCAGTAAAGATAATGAACAAGAAGATGAGGTCCATAGGGCCAAAAACAATGACTACAACGCATAAAAAGAAGAAGAAGGAAAATATATCAAAATCTCCACATCCATCCATGCACATACCTTTTCAGCCATGGTTTTGTCGAAGCTTTGATCTGGACCTGATGAGATGATAGAATTGAGAGCAGAGTGAAGGAACAGACCAGAGGGTGAGAGGGAGATAGAGGCTTATAAAATTAAGATTGATCACAACTTAAGTAGTAGAAGTGTGAGACCAAAGTTTAAATACCGTGCATCTAGAGGCCAATAAGAAGAGAACACGTGGGATTGGGTGTTGAGCTTGACGTCATATTGTCGTTTTCTTTTTTATTGCTGACCCTCCAAACCTGCGTATGCAAGCGCTGGCTTTGATGGACACAGCTCACCTTCAATTTTGTAAATCATTTCGAAGGCTGCTGTGCATCCTACGGTGCATTAGTTCAGTCATGTCAATAAAGGAGCCATGCAAACCCCATGACAACCGTACACGTGTCCCCAAAAAATTCACCATAAAAAATTAAAAATCTTCAATTAATATTTCCATATCTCATGTAAAAAGAATTTAGCCGGTGTTTGATTGTTGTTTCCTGATAAAAACATAGAAAACTTGAATTATAAATTTATTTTAAAATTATTACAAAAAAATTTTTATTTTATATTCTTATTTTTATCCTCCGTTCTACACTAACAACACATAATTAATTTGAAGAGGTATTATAATTCTAATTAACGAGCTCCTCTGTTTCAAAATTTGAATTTATAAAGTAACATAAGAACACATATCTCTTTAACAACTTGTCCGAATTCGATCAATTTTTTATGATACATGTAAGGTAATTAGTTGTATTTTTTAATAAAAAGATAATTAGAACAAAAATAATTAATAAGTTGAGATATTAATTTGTATTACTCTCTCTTGTATTTATATTTTTTCTAAAAGTACATCTTATAAAATAATTAATAAATTATTACTAATTCCTATCATCACCATGGAATACTTCATATAATCTAAACCACAAAAATCTGTATAATTATATATATAATGATATGAAAACCAGAAATTAGAAACCCAAGTCGTTAAGCAAGTAGTAGCTCATCGTTTTATCTCATCACTTTAACCATAAAGGTGCTAGGACATCAAGAAGAAAGTTAACAAATTGTGGGCCCAGAAGATGCGTCCATGAGTGCCGACTTTGAAAGCTGAGGCAGGTTTAACTAATCGTTTGAAATTACGGTCAACTGTATTTTTTTTAAAATTTTAATTTTTTAATTATATATATATATTTGATTGTTTTGATATACTGGTACCAGAATAAATCTTGAAAAATAAAAATTATATATTTTATTTTAATATATTTTCAATAATGCTAGTGTTTACAGAGCAACTCATATAAATTTCGTAGTCGGCAACTTTACATAATCTCGTATCAACAAATCAAGAGAAGGAAGGGAACTGCTCATTCATGGGAGAATTCTTATCGCCAAGTACAATGATGGGATCATGACAGTCCACATTCCCTTATCTAGATGGATCATGCATGACCTCAATTTCTGACAGCGAAGCTCGATAACGTTTACAAAACAAAAACCATCGATCAGTTACTGTCAGAAATTAAAGAAAGCAAATGGAAGGGAGATGCTGAGATGCACCATCACTATATATACAAATAGCAATGATTATGGAAGCTTTAAAATCTCCCTTATATTAATTTATTAAAAATCTTAACATCTCTTGTAATAAAATATTGTTCCCACATCACCAACCTTATTGTATCACATAAAATCTCTAAAACGAAGGAAGAAGACCCAATATGCAGCCAAAACTGACTAGCTAGACAAGGTTATGACATGAGCATGAGTAATGCTATTGTTTAATTTGATCATATCGACACGATACTACTGTCCAAATCCAGTGATTTTTGGTGTAATCGGCTTAAGGCAATATCGACATTCTAGATGCTTTCACATGATTGTGCATGACGAGGGATTATCTTCACAGACATATTCACATCTGCACACATAGTAACCGCTTCTTTGGCAACCACAGCCGCCGCCGCCGCCGCCACCCCAATTATCATACACTGGCCTTCCATAAGCTTCATAACTCGGGGGTGCTGGCCTACCATAGTCATGATAACATGGGCCTCCACTAATCCCATGGTAGCATTCCGCACAACATGTCCTTGGGTGGACTGGTTCCGGAGCTTTAGGTGGTGGTGGTGCCGGTGCCGGGTTTGGAGCTGGGGGTGGAGCTGGGTTTGGGGCCGGTTCTTTGGGTTTTGGTGGTTCAACAATAAGCGCTTTAGGCTTCTCCGGTTCTTTGGGTTTCTCCGGTTCTTTGGGCTTCTCCGGTTCTTTGGGTTTCTCCGGTTCTTTGGGCTTCTCCGGTTCTTTGGGTTTCTCCGGTTCTTTGGGCTTCTCTGGTTGCTTAGGCTTCTCAGGTTCTTTCGGCTTCTCCGGTTCTTTGGGTTTCTCTGGTGCTGCTTTGGGTTTCTCGGGTGCTTTGGGTTTCTCTGGAACCTTGATCTCAATGCTCTTGACAGCCTCACCTCCTTTACAGATTATCTTTTCCTTGATCTTTTCAGGACTGCAACATACCACAGTGATGGTCACTGTGCCTGCCTTGTTGTCATATATCTGGTTCTGAATTTCTCTTGTTCACAATCCACAAAAATAAACAACTTAGCCACTTTCCTTTCATCTTATATAAAACTGCTCAAACTAAGTTATAATACATGGAGAAAGAGGCACTCACGAGGGATTCTACACAGTACTTTCTTGATTTTCTTGTGGCATTTTTCACATTCAAGGTCAACCTTGATCACCATTATTGTGACTTTCTGCAATACGAGCACATAAAAACAAGGACATAATTTCTAAGCCAGGAAGAATATTGAAAGGACTGGAACACTTTCTGACATGGAAGGATAATGATCAGTAAGGATAATGAAAAAGAAGATGAGGTCCGTAGGGCCAAAAACAAGGACCACCGCATAAAAAGAATAAAAACCCAGACGAATGGGCTACATAAAAAAGATAAATCGAAACCAAGAAAAGAAGAAGAAGGAAATATATCAAAATCTCCACATCCATCCATGCACATACCTTTTCAGCCATGGTTTTGTCCAAGCCTTGATCTGAACCTGATGAGATGATAGAATTGAGAGCAGAGTGAAGGAACGGACCAGAGGGTCAGAGGGAGATTGAGATACGAAAAAGAGGCTTATAAAATGAAGATTGATCACAACTTAAGTAGTAGAAGTGTGGGGACATAGTTTAAATACCGCGCATCTAGTAGGCAATAAGAAGAGAACACGTGGGATTGGGTGGCGAGCTTGACGTAATATTGTCGTTTCATTTTTAATTGCTGACCCTCCAATCATGCACATGCATGTGCTGGCTTTGATGGACACATCTCACCTTCAATTTTGTTAATCATTTCGAAGGTTGCAGTGCATCCTACGGCGCATTAGTTTAGTCATGTCAATAAATGAGCCATGCAACCCCCATGACAACCGTACACGTGTCCCCAAAAAATTCCCCTCATAAAATTAAAAATCTTCAATTAATATTTCCATATCTCATGTGTAAAAGAATTTAGAAAACATGAATTATTGTATTTATTATTTTACCATGAATATGAAAAATGAGAAATTAGAAACCCCAGTCGTAAAGCAAGTAGCTCATCGTTTTATCTTATCACTATGTGTGGACATAAAGAAGAAAGTTAACAAATTGTGGGCCCAGAAGTTGCGTGACGCATGATTGCCAACTTTGAAAGCTGAGGCAGGTTTAACTAACCGTTTGAAATTGCGTTAAGCCGCATTTTGTTTTTCAAAAATTATTTTTAAATTTTTATTTTATATATCTTTAGATTATTTTACGATGGCATGAAGAATAAATTAAAAAAAAAAAACTTCAAAAAAAAATCCCAGCAAAATCATTATTGCTTTCCAGAGTTGTTGAGAGGAATCACATGAATCTAATTTGAAGTTTGGGCCTCTACTCTGCAGGTCATGAAAGTAGAGAATCCAAGGAAAGCCATGGACCAGTCCATTATCTATGTTTTCTGAATGACAAACTGGGTTTCATTAACACTGAGCTTAGCCCATGTTTTACAGGGCATATTAATTAGCCCATTATTTACATGGCTATACCTGGACTGGCTAAGAAGCCCAGAGGCTAAAACAGGGCTGCAAGCAACACATATTGCTTTGCTGCGGGTCAAATATTATTCTTTCTAGTAGAAAAAATGAATAAACATGTTTTTTATTTTATTTTTTTATGTGAAAAAAATATTATTATAAACAGAAAAAAAACATATATATTTATTCAATTAAATAAATTGAAAATTTTCTATACCAATAAATACAAAACAAATCATTAAGAAGTTGATTATATAACCATAGTTGATGTAGAATTTAGCTCAAACCAAGTTTATATTATTGGAGTGGAAGCTTGTTCGATTAACCTGAATGACGAGACTCAACTTGATAAATTACTTGGATTTTAAAAAAAAAATTCAAAAAATCATTTTTATAGAATTTTTTTAACCAAAACAATATCATTTTATGATATATATGGATTGACCTGGTGATCTTTGAATTTAAATGACAAACTTTCTAACCCATTAAACATTTATTTAAAACGTGAGAGAATAGGAATCCCATATTTTTCGTTGTGAATTGCACAAGAATTTCACTCTTTTAATCAATAATATTAGTGTTTAGAGAGCAGCTCATATAAATTTCGTAGTCGACAACTTTACATAATCCCATGTCAACAAATCACGAGAAGGAAGGAAACAGCTCAATTCAATGATTCTCTGATAAATTCAAGGGAAAATTCTTATCGCCAAGAACAATGATGGGATCATGACAGTCCACATTCCATTATCTAGATGGATCGTGCATGACCTAAATTTCTGACAGCGAAGATTGATAACGTTTAAAAACAAAAGCCATCGACCAGTTACTGTCAGAAATTTAAGAAAGCAAATGGAAAGTGAATGGAAGGGAGATGCTGAGACGCACCATCAATATACAAATAGCAATGATTATGGAGCTTTTAAAATCCCTTATATTAATTTATTAAAAATCTTAACAACTCTTGTAATAAAAGATTGTTGCCACATCACCAACCTTATTGTATCACATAAAACCTTTATAACGAAGGAAGAAGACCCAGTATGCAGCCAAAACTGACCCCAACATTTCAACATAGACAACTAGAGCTAGCTAGACAAGGTTATGACATGAGCATGAGTAATGCTATTGTTTAATTTGATCATATCGACACCATACTAATGTCCAAATCCAGTGAGTTTTGGTGGAGATCGGCTTAAAGCATCGACATTCTAGATGCTTTCACATGATTGTGCATGACGAGGGATTATCTTCACAAACATATTCACGTCTGCACGCATAGTAACCGCTTCTTTGGCAACCACAGCCGCCGCTGCCACCCCAACTATCATGCACTGGCCTTCCATAAATTTCATAACTTGGGAGTGCCGGCCTACCATAGTCATGATAACATGGGCCTCCACTAATCCCTCGGTAGCATTCAGCACAACATGTCCTAGGGTGGACTGGTTCAACATTAACCACTTTCAGCTTCTCTGGTTCGTTTTGTTTTGATAGTTTAATAATAAGTTTCGGCTTGTGTGGTCCTGTGGGATTGTCATTGCCATTGCCATCATCTGCTCCTTGTGTCACGTCCGGTTGTCTCCGTGGTTTTGGTTCGTCTTTCTTCGCTTCTGGTTTCTTCTCTGGTTTTGGTTTGGGTTTCTCTGGAACCTTGATCTCAATGCTCTTGACAGCTTCACCACCCTTACAGATTATCTTTTCCTTGATCTTTTCAGGACTGCAACATACCACAGTGATGGTCACAGTGCCTGCCTTCTTGTCATATATCTGGTTCTGAATTTCTCTTGTTCACAATCCACAAAAACAACTTAGCCACTTTCCTTTCATCTTAAAACAGCTCAAACTAAGTTATAATACATGGAGAAAGAGGCACTCACGAGGGATTCTACACAGTACTTTCTTGATTTTCTTGCGGCATTTCTCACATTCAAGGTCAACCTTGATCACCATTGTTGTGTCTTTCTGCAATAGGAGCACATAGAAACAAGGACATCATTTCTAAGCCAAGAAGAATATTGAAAGGACCGGAACACTTTCTGACATGGAAGGATATTGATCAGTAAAGATAATGAAAAAGAAGACGAGGTCCATAGGGCCAAAAACAATGACCACCACATAAAAAGAATAAAAGCCCAGATGAATGGGCTAAATAGAAGACAAATCTAAACCAAGAAAAGAAGAAGAAGGAAATATATCAAAATCCCCACATCCATCCATGCACATACCTTTTCAGCCATGGTTTTGTCGAAGCTTTGATCTCGACCTGATGGGATGATAGAATTGTGGGCAGAGTGAAGGAACAGACCCGAGGGTGAGAGGGAGATTGAGATACCAAAAATGAGGCTTATGAAATTAAGAGTGATCACAAGACACAACTTAAGTAGTAGAAGTGTGAGACCATGGTTTAAATATCGTGCATCTAGAGACCAATAAGAAGAGAACACGTGGGATTTGGTGTGGAGCCTGACGTAATATTGTCGTTGCATTTTTTATTGCGGACCCTCCAAACCTGCATTTGCATGTGCTGGCTTTGATGGACACATCTCACCTTCTATTTTGTTAATCATGTCGAAGGCTGTAGTGCATCCGACGGTGCATTAGTTTAGTCATGTCAATAAATGAGCCATGCAACCCCCATGACAACCGTACACGTGTCCCCAAAAAATTCCCCACATAAAATTAAAAATCTTCAATTAATATTTCCATATCTCATGTTAAAAGAATTTAGCCGGTGTTTGATTGTTGTTTCCTGAAAAAAACATAGAAAACTTGAATTATAAATTTATTTTAAAATTATTACAAAAACAATTTTATTTTATATTCTTGTTTTTATCCTCCGTTCTACACTAACAACACATAATTAATTTGAAGAGGTATTATAATTCTAATTAACGAGCTCCTCTGTTTCAAAATTTGAATTTATAAAGTAACATAAGAACACATATCTCTTTAAAAACTTGTACAAATTCGGTTAATTTTTTATGATACATGTAAAGTAATTAGTTAATTTACTTAAAAAAAAAAGGATAATACAAGGGAAATAATAAGTTGAGATATTTTTATTATTCTCTTTTTTATTTATATTTTTTCTAAAATTAAATCTTATAAAATAACTAATAAAATATTACCAATTCCTATCATCACCCTAGGATACCTCATGTAATCTAAACGACAAACATCATATATTTATAAAGATATGAAAATGAGAAAGAAACCCAATGATTCATGTTCTCTAACGATACATTAGGGATGGCTACCTCCTCATCCCTATGTGTAGACATAAAGAAGAAAGTTAACAAATTGTGGGTCCATAAGTTGCGTACGCCAATTTTTTTATTATTATTATTAATAGGAATATTTGGCCAAGTTGATTAATTTCACGAGTCTTAAAATTAATGACCATCCAAACCTCTAAAGACTCTAAAGTTTGTGAGGCTCGAACTGATGATCTATAAAGAATAAATTTAGAATCTGAATAATTGAGTTACATTCCTTAAGATTTGAAATTGCATTTAACTATATTTTTTTTAAAAAAACTTATTTTTAAATTTTTATTTTATATATTTTTAAATTATTTTGATATTTAAGAGTAAAAATTAAATCTTAAAAATAAAAAATAAAAATATTATTCTAATATATTTCAACAATATAGTTTTTTTTAAATGTTTGTTGTTAAAAATATTTTTTTAAAAAAAATTATTACTTCAAAAAAGTATTAAAAAAAAAACCACCTTTCTGGGTTTTTAATTTGAAACAAATAATAACACTTTGGAAGAAAACATCCAAAAGGACAAAATCCGAGGACTTTGCAAATTATGGATAAGAGGGCATAAAAAACAAAGAGCAGGTAGTAACAAGCCATCAACATTGACTTGAAAATACTAGCTAGGCACAAACAAAGTCGCGCATCATCTAGACGAAACACAACAGCAGTGCTAAGGTCCATCATGACCACTGGATTTGAATCCAACGGTTGATGCTGGACGTTGACTCAGATCACCGGTCTTCTGAACTTGATTTCCCTTTACATGATTGCGCATGGCGCCGAGGGATTTGCATGTGCTGGCTTTGATGGACACACCTCACCTTCTATTTTGTTAATCATTTCGAAGGTTGCAATATTTACCTCTAGATTTTATAAGGTGACGCGTGATAATCACATGAATCTAATTTGAAGATTGGGCCTC
>Ga0325403_1001705_pt1 | contig 18668 bp, 13 predicted proteins | sample PopdelMetagenome_19_FD_205665 | JGI IMG/M metagenome (GOLD analysis project Ga0325403, IMG submission 205665) | Populus deltoides microbial communities from Bellville, Georgia, United States - Xylem-PdKOR-R4 | ecosystem: Host-associated > Plants > Phyllosphere > Stem > Wood/Secondary xylem...
TTGGATCTAGTGGGCTTTCCATTCGGTCCTATGTATGGTCTGTAATGTAGCCCGGCCTCTATAGCTTCACTGCCGATGGGTTTCCCTTTCTGTAACTGAAAAGAAATATCGGAAACGATGGGGCCTGGAATGGGCCTTATATTAGTTAGAGCATATATACAATGCCTTTATCTTCTCTAGGTCGAGGTGGCCGTGGAATATACACGCGCGCGCGCGCACAATTTTGTTGTTCCTTATTTTTATAGGAGAATTTAGGCCAGGTAATACATAGATATTTAACTCGGACTTACCTAAAGGGTTAACTAGGTGACTAGACGGATTTGAATAAGATTAAAGGCCACTAAGAACAAAAAAAAATAAAATAAAAAATAAACCCAGTCGATCTGGTGAGTCAACCCATGACCCAGATGAACCAATTAATAAAAAAAAAGATTAAACATTTCATCATTAACATTAATAATGTATTAATAATATTCATGAATGAAGCAAAGTAGTAGTTTTAACATCTCAAAAGACTGTCAACGATGAAAATCAAAATTAGAACTATTAGTGATTTAGAAATATAATCAGTTGAACCGAATTGACTCGAGTTGACCCATCAAATTTATAACCAGATCATTTTACCGGATCAATTACTAGGTAGGGTTTTATAACTATAAGTTAATAAGGCAATCCTTTTGCTTTTTTACACATTACAAATGAAATTAGAGTTTCTATACTACAATTAGGGGTGAGAAAAAAAACAAAAAAACCGATTAAACTGGAAAAACAAGAAAAAAAATAACCGAAAAAACCGAACTGTAAAAAAAAACCCAATTAAACCGATTAAAATTTTGAAACTGGTTCGGTTCGGTTTTATAAGCATAAAACAAAAAAAACCTAACCGAACCCAAACCGGAAAAATCAAGCCAAATCGGTTTGAACCGTTTTTTTCCAAAATAACTGAACCGAACTGAAATCAATCGGTTTTAACGGATTTTGGTTTTTTTAAAAAAACCAGTTTTGGTTACTTTTTTTTATAAAAACCGAATCAAACAAAAAATGATCACCTTTAACTAGAATATGCTCCAATAATAATAATAAATAAATAAATAACAAAAACTACGTGCACTCAATCTTTAGATTAACTTGCATGGTAGCAATTTCAATTTAGAGTGTGAACAATGGGGCTTAGAATTAATTGGAATAACAATCAATTTTATTATTTTTATTAAAATATATTTAAATTCCATGATTAATGAGGAAAAAGGAAAACTAATATCCAATAAACAAACAAAACAAAATTTGCTTTGATGGTCTAGTCATTTATTTACAAGACAAGAGTTTACTTGACATGACTTTTAAATTATGATTTTTTTATTTAAAATCATAATTCAAAATTTAATTTTCATAAATAATTTTAACAAGAAATTTAGTATAAATTATAATCCAAAAATTAAAAAATATAAATTTTAACTTAAGTCAAAAGTCATTTCCAATAAAATAACGTTTATTTGAACCAAAAATAAAAAAATTAATTAAATTAATTTACAAAATAACCTAAAATGGTGGTTAAAGAAAGAAAGAAAGAAAAGAGTCGTATGCTTCACATTTTCAGTCCTTGAAACAGATACCTTCACATGCCAGATTGTTGCAAACATGGCTAGACTCTCAAATCCCATTATCTCTCTCCTTCCATTTTCCTTTCTGTTTGAAAATACACTTTTAAAGTTTTAGCCCTCATGAACTGTTTAAAAAAAAAAAACATTACAACTTACGAAGCACAAGTGTCCAACTACACTGAAGATGCACTGAAAAGCCCAAGAAGGAAGACCTGGAACTTCATTACAAGAGACAAAAAGTGGGTGGCATTATGGTGATTTTGTTGTCCACCGATGGGCATTTTGGATAGATAAATGACTTGACTGATCAACACAGGGCAGTTTCTTCCTCAATTATTCGAAGCATGTGGTGGACTGCTCCTGCTATGTCATCTACCGAGGTGAGTTGGCATCCTTCTTCAAGCTGCATCAAGCATGTTCAGATTTTAGTCCAAAACTCCTTCTTTTTCTGCAATTCTAGGCAAATGGACATAAGTTCTGAACTTAGAAAACACCAAAAATACTAGAAAGTGTCGTCTTTACTCACCCTGCCCACCCCCCCTGGCCCGTATGGCTATAATTGAATGCCATTGCTTATAAAATGGCGACAGATTTCCTCGCCATCGATCTCATTATTGTGGGGTCATTTGGTAGGAGCATGTACTAGTTGCATATTATAGTGCTATTCATGCTTTCTGAACGAAATACATGACCCATGTAACATGTCCCGTAGTATTTAATCAATCAAGTGACTGCATTTCTCTAAAATATGAGATAAAACATCCTTACAATAAAAATATTATTGATAGAGATGGCACCCAAAGTTACATAAACAGTATAAGAGTAGGGTTCGGAATTTACTTTTCTTTTGTGTCGGGGTCCAAATTAAAGTAAAATGAAGAAAAACACAAGTGTGCAACCGTATGCAAACAATAGCACAACATATATTCATTGTACATACCTTGGCACTGATTGAGTATAGAACCAAGGGGTCCATGGTGGTCACATTGATGTGAAGGACAGTGAGGTAAAGTGTTTGAAATCCAGCAACTAGCTTTGAAAGTTGTCTGGGGCTTCTTCTAGAGAGAATCCGCAGATTTGCATGGGTTTCAATCAAATTGACCTCAATATCGGCTATGGATGCTTTGGTTTTTGACGTAAACTTGTTAGGGATTTGAGACCAAGTGTATTGAGGATACACAAAAAACTGTGCGAAGGGTGGTGGTGGAAACTCTGAGGTTGCAGTAGCATCTTCAATGTCATAATCAGGTCCTGTTAGTCCTTGATGTAGTTTGAGCTTTCTGGCTTCAAGGGATTGCAGAAGGTGCTCTAACTCCTTCACGAACTCTATGGCACCACCCACTATAGAAGCCTGGTCACCCTGCACTTTAAGAAAGGTTTAACGAACGTAATTAGCACATGCAGGTAGGAAGTCATATATAATTAACACGCATGATGACTGAGATAATTGCAAAGTTTAACCTTGAATATCACATTAATTGAGATTAATCACCAGCAGCACCACACTTGAACGCTTGCTCTAGACTCTAATATTGCTTATTCTCACGTGAAAATAGAGGAATTATGCAAAAGAATGAGCAAATTAGAGTGGTGGAACCAAGATTTTCAGCTTCACGTGACTGGGTTATGAAATGTATACATGCTTGAGTATGAGATATGTAGAGACTCTAAGCTGCAAAAACTTTTCAACTAGGCCTCTTTAGATGACGAACTAATTTGCTTACTCCTATTTCACAATGAGTTCTTTTAATGTCTGAATGTTCATTTGCCAACTGTCCACTAGGAGACCTACCGAATTCTACTACAAAAAGTCGGCAAAAACAACAATCAGTAGAGCTTCTCCATGATTAATGATCACCAATTACTTAAATGTAGCTGGCATTATAGGAAAAGAGCATGCAAGAGAACAGAGATTAGTTATAAGAAACAAATGGAAACAAACCCTTTGAACATAAGATTCAGGCATGAGAGATCTCAAAACGGCAAGATACCCGTTCATCAGTTTCCTCCGATTCCTCTCAACAGCAATGTGTGTCATCCTTTGTGTCTCAGCTTCTTCTCTGTTCTTACAAACTCTTGGCTTTCTTCTTCTTTTCTTTTTTCCTTGCACAGCTAATAAATTCTGCCCCCTATTGGTGGCTTCTCGTCCCATAGAACATCTTTGTTGAGTCATTAGTGAAGAGCTATTTACAGAAACACCATGGTCTTGAGGTTTCAGATTCTCTAACAAGAAACCTGCTGTCTCTAGGGAGTCATGGCAGTTATATGGAGTTGCAGGGATAGTGTCATAGATTATGAAGTTCAGGAACTCACTAGAAGATAGTGCTTCTAGTGCCATTTCCCTTCGAACTGTCAGCTAAATTTAACTATCTTCACCTCTCTAAATGGAACTTAAATAACTCAATGTTGCATTATAATGACAACCACCCCTTACTCTTCAAACTTTTATATACAGAAGCATGTGTTCTGTACACTGGGGAAGGGGTAAATTGGTGAAGAGGTAAATTTATGCTGGGAGGGTAATCTAGAGAAAGAGAAAGATATGGTGCCCGTGAGAGGGGCAGAAAAAAGTTGTTTTGCCTTTCTGCTTGCAAAAAGTGAGGAGCTCTCTCTTTCATTTGTGTTTCAGTAACCTTCCGGATAGTCATAGGTGCTATCAACACTGCTGGCAATGTTTCTGCACAGGTGAGAGAAGAGAGGAAAGGGGTGGGAGGGGGAGGGGGGGACCCAAATCTATGTAGAAATATGCATACAAACAACATAAGCAGCTGTGTAAAAGCTACCCCTCACATTCAAATCTGTGTTGGATTTTGCGGAAAATGACTGGCTCGCGTACCGTAGATTCTCTCACGAAAATGGAGAGATTATTTAGATACATGAATTACAAGGATTTTATAACCTGTGTGCTTCACAACCCATAGCTTACCATACATGCCACTCAAGGTTTGTCTCTAGTGTGCAAAATGATAATATCTGTTATCTGGGCCGTTCATCATGCAGCTTGCCAAATCCAGTGGCCAGTGGCTGTATATGTGATAGTGACTACTATCATATTTATATGTGAAAATAACGTGCCTTGATGATGATAGAACACTAAGCACCATGATCTGCAGTCACAGACAACAGGGGTCATTAACAGCTTGTTAATGGTCAATACTTGGAGCAAACTCGGTCACTATGTACAGCTTGTCATTCAAATTCTCCAAAGCCTTTAGCTCGTTCCCTCATCTCGTGTAAAGGATTTGCTTGCTAAAGCTTTAAGAGTACAGTTATGCAACATTTGAATTTAGAGGATCTCTTTTTTTATATTATATCCCAATATCATTGGCTCAATTGCCAGTAATTTCTCCCTCTTTTCTTAAGAAATCTCCATTGGTACGTTTTATGGCCTTATCTCGAGTTAAAGCTTCATGTACGAGTTAAAGCATGTGCTAGCTTGCGTAGGGTCATTAGGTGGTGGTTCTTCGCATTCAAATTCAGTCTAGTCCCTCCCAGCAACCTTAGATATCCAGCAGAAAAGATTGCAGGGATCGCAGTCTTTCCATAACACAATTGATATTCTACCAGTACTACCGCAGCAACTCAAATAATTATTCCAACCCAAGATTGCCCCCATCAATAATTGAGATCAAGACTAGAAAATACAAACACATTTTGGCGAAACTCACTGAACTGTCCATAATAAACACTTCAATGGCCATGGGAATCACAATTCTCAACTAACAGATGCACCTTTTTCAGTCAAATATTGTTAGTTCAACAAGGCTACCTGTGCTTTGAGCCCTGCGGTAGTAGACATCCCTCGTCTTCTAAATCCAAACCCACCAATCTAGTTATTTACCCTAACCAGGTTTACTTATTATACTGTCTCTCTAGGAACCACGATTGCAGTCAGCATGTCCCACAGCCACAACTTGGATTTGCATATTAAGCAGTCATCTATATTCTGCCGCAAGTCTCGACATGCCTGTATCGCATAGACACAAATACATCCATTGCAAATCAACCTTTCCCATCCATCAAAGGGAAAGAAAAAAAATCTCTACTCATAACTAGCTTTATTAGTAAAGTCTAAGAGATTCAAGACTTTGAAGACATGTCGCTGGACAAGTCCATCTATTTGCATCTCTACATCCAACACATAATTTGTTTGGTCTCTTTTACAGATGTTCAAATATCGATCCATGTAGAAATATACGTGCAGGGGATAATGCATATCTGAAAGCGATCCAGAGATTACGATCAGTGGGAACTGTAGCCTTATCTTGTGATGAGGACCAATGTTAGGATGGTCTGACCTTGGACCATGGTCCAAAATGTCAGGCTCTGCAGAGAATCCATGTGACCATCAACTTCCAAAGTGCAATATCCTAGCAATCGTCCAAACTTAACTTTCAGCTCCGTTTTCATCTACCTTTTCCCCTAATTCTTATTAGCTATACTATTTTTGAAGTTTTTCCTCTCGTCTCATACTGTTCAAGATTTACACAATTCAAGGAAAGGATCTATATTTCCATACAGAAAAGAAACGTAAAAAGATCATGCCATCAACAGTAAAAGTTGTATGCTTTGTCTATCATAAAAAGCATATGGCAATAGGGAAATGATTAATATGTAGCAAACTATTGTGAGTGCTTGTCAATGCCGGTGCCTATTCTTATTTGCCACCATGACAATTAGTTCTATAACCTTGATCAAATATGTGATGTCGGCAATGGCATAAACTATCAACATCCTTTGCATATAAAAAACACGAGTAATAATAGAGGAGGAATAATAAGAAAATTAGATGGTATGAATTGCAATTTTGGTGTACAGATGAGAATTTGCTCTAGCTGCGAAATACTTTGCCGCAACCCAAGGCCTTAAACCAAAATGTCGTTTCTATACAGAAACCAAAGCCGCTCTACCAAAATTTTCAATTTAACACCATAAAAATCAGCAATGCCAGTTATGATTAGATACACAATAAGCATAAGCAAGAAAGTAGGGCTGAGAGTGATGGGGTAAACAGAGTATCCACATACAAGTTCACCAGCCAGTAAGCAAGTTTGCTGGCAATGTAAGAACAAGAAAACTCAGCAAATCATTCATGCAAGCTCACCTGGGAGTGAGTGAGTGGATGGGAAGATTAAAAGGAAAGCTTTTCAGAACATCAAATTCAGTACAGAATCTTTCGTTTACTAGAAGAAATGAGCCCACTGGTATGCGATAGCATAATCGAAAGTGCCAACTCAAGTCTTGTATGGAGACAGGAGCCGCATCAAATATTAGCAACAAACACGTACATGAATGAGTAATTCTTTAACCAGAGAACACATCATCCTCTCTGCAAACAATGCTTGAAATTGCATCATGAAACCTAAACTAACAATTATATAAAATAAATGCGGAATTGAATTTTAAATATAGTTAAAAAAAAGAAGAATAACATGGGAATCACCTGAAAGATTTCAGCCAACACCAGGGTAACATAAGCCAGATTGCGCTGCCAAATTTAAGATCACATGCAAGACATATGAACTCAATTTAACAATACCTCTTTTCCTCTCTTTTCAACATCTTTTATCAGTGGATTTATTGTTGAATTCAAGGCATTTGATCAGTTGGGGAGGGGGGGGGGGGAACTGATTCAAATATAGGCAGTTTTGGACGCAATCGATCAAAATCATTATACGGGGCGTGAATTGACTTTTTGATGCAACTACATAGGCAAAAAAAAAAAAAAAACAGGGGGCTTTTCTAATGGTTTTAAAGTAAAAAAGATTTGAGTGATTACAAGGCAAAATCTGGATACTTGCAGATCATGGATCAAATAAGTAGCATAACCAGAGTTGTAAATGCAGCTTATCGTTCCTAAAATGAACAGATATCGCACTACTTCATAAAGGTCCTTGGAGGAATCATGCATTAGAGGAGAAGAAATGGAAGGCAAAAATACAAATTAAGAGAATATTTCTATGCTACAAGTGTTCCATTTCAATAACATAAGCGTTAAATGATCAGTTCAGATGAAATTATCCTTACCAAGTACACTATATATTCCCTCCTTATTTTTTCTCAAGATATCTGTTCCCATTTTGTTAGAAAGGAGGTACTCATTGAATCCATGACTCATCAATCTTCAGTGAAAGCAATTATAACACATCTCCAGGAAAAGCAATTATACCAATAAGAATTGCTACACCTAGAATTCCTGAATATTGTGGCGGGATGTTAATTATGGATGCCAGCCGCTAGTGTGAAAAAGAAATCCCAGTGCACTCCTTGTTCCCCTGTATGAACCTGCATGAAAATAAATATATTAATCCGACTGCGTGCATGTAATAACAGTGATAACGCGGCATGACATGACATGAGGATGAAATTCCATATTAAATCACGTGAACAAGAGGATGAAGCTGTGCTGTTACTTGAATGTACTCCTGAAATTCTATATTTCAGCAGGACATTCAACGTGAGGCTATGCCTATAATTAAAGGTTAACCGAAGGGTGAGCTTCATTTTTACCCTTGCAGGTTCATCAGCATCCACCTCTACCCCTATAGTTTAAAACTATTGCCCTTGCGAGTTGAACCACTACTTAAGTGACGGCTGATTTTTATCATTTTATTTTCTCTAAATATTTCTTTCATTGGCCTTTCAGTATATATATCTTTAAGAACTTGTTATATCGACATCTTGGAAGTTGAGTTGAGCTTGTCAACAAAAGGACGGACACTTAGGAGCTGCTAGCTGTAAATTGCTAGGAGCCTGGAACCCTACTCCTATTCTATGACAGCCATCAAAAACTGCTGATCGTTGATGAGCGATCGCTCCTTTTTAAATTTATATTGTTTTTTTCTTTAAATTAAATTTAAGAAATTTATTTAGATACTTCTAAAATAATAATAATAATAATAATAATAATTAAAAACATAATGCATATTAAGGCTTTGATATATGAGGTTTATATTATAAAAAAGATCTTAATATTTATTTCGTATTATTTTAAGTCTTACTTGAGAGCAAGAATAAACTGCGTTCTAAGATACAATAGTGATGGATAATTGTTTTTAAGTGAAAATTTATCAATATTTTCTCATTATGGAGACCAATACCAAAAAATATAATAAAAGAAAGATACTTAACAGAAATCAAATTCAAACATGCATATAATTATGTGTTATTTAACTGCTATGAATTGAGACCTTTTATTTAGCAAGTACAATATTAATATGTTGTTATTTTTAAATAATTTTTCTTCTATGCTCTCATAAATTGATAGATTGAAAAATTCATTAGAGGCAACATCATCAATTTTTTCTATCTCAAAATTCACATCTTACTGAATCTCAAAATTTTCAATTACAAGATGAGCAATTTGCAACATGATTCAAAACATATGTAAGTAAGCACTACTTACTAATTCTTGTGTCTCATAATACTTAATTTCATTAAACATTTCTTTTTAACTATTAATGATTGCAATTATGTATCAGGTTTATCAATTGAAAGAAAATATTAATGATAGTTTGAATTTATTATATCTGGATCCTGAAAGAAAGGTTAAGTATTATAACATATATTTCATCAACATATATATGACTAGTAGTTTTGAGATTCTTTAATTTCCTAGTAGTTTTGGGATTTTTTTCCCTTTTTAAACTAATTCAGACTAAATCCTATTTAAAAAGATTTATAAGTTATTTTAGAATTGATTTCATATTATTTGGAATTTATTGAACAAATATTTTCTCTATAGTTTCAGATTATAACATAAGGCTTGAAAAATCCTAATTATCAATTTTTCATTATATATTGCGTCAATTGGTATTAGAGCAGGTTGATCTCTTTAATGTAAAAAGATGTTGAGAACATCATCCCACTCTATAATATAAGAGTGAAAGCCATCTAGAAGGATGTAGTGAGGGCTTAAGAGGCATCACAAAAGAATTAAAAGGTAGCTTAGAGAACCATGTTGTAGAACTTTAATCCAATAAAGCATTCATTATTAGACATAACTAAATAACTAGATCAATTGTCGCCAAGAAAAGGTATAAACAGGAATCTTGATGAGAAGATGGACGTATCTGAGAACTCACCTCAAGGTAAACCAAACCCCGTACATGTTTCTGCAATCCTATATGAATAACCAAAACTTGTTTATATGGAGGAGTTTGGTGGTTGAAGTTGTAAGAAATTATAAGGGTTTTACAGATAATGACAAGTCATAACTTAAGAGATAGATTTATCTTGAGGAGAATGAATTATGATTAACGATATATTCTCTAACTTTAATAGAAATATGAATATATAAGAGTTCTTTGATTGGGTTACTAAGTACAACAAGGTTTATAAATGTGATTTTGTTGTTACAAAATTATACTCTCAATAGAGTAGATTTTACAACTGAAAATCTAAGCATTTTTATATCTCATTAAATAGCACTCAAGAGATTTAAAAATATTTAAGTGTTATGAGAATGAGAATGTATGCTCATGTGCACGACTATGAAGATTTGATTGCACAAATATGAGTATTGATTAAGGATCAATAATTTTGAAGTTGTTTTGCTTTCAGGATTAGCTTGTATAATATATATATATATATAACTAATTGTTTATAGCCGTTACAATCCCAATAACAGATGAAATGGTCGATTGGTTGTTGTAGGATTCTCATATGCTCATAACGAATGAACAAGTGGTCGATTAGTTCATTTGGTATACTAAATAGTTGACCGGTTCATGCAAAATCTAAATTTGTTAGTTTTAATCCTAGGTAAATTCTTAGAACTGCTTTATTAATCATTTTAAAATGCATGCAAAGTGAAATGTGAACATTTATTTTAATTTGTACTATCATGTATGATATAAAAATTTACATTTAACACCGAAAATATTTACTTAAACTAAGTTTTCATCTTACTTTCATCATGCTTGTAGATATGTTCTTCGTATAAAATTTATTTAAAGTTTATTTTCAACCAAATATATTATTAGTTAAATTTTTATATTATTGTTAGCATCAAAATATGTAAAAACATAATTGTATGATCTAAAAGTCAGCAAAAACAGATTTCATAGTAACCACCTTCGACAAAGAAAGAATTCTTATAAGCCGGTCAAAGTTATTGGTTACCATTCATTGCTATAGTACATGCTTAGAGCGGGTTTTATAATTTTCAATTTAGTCTCTAAAATCTATAATTGCTTCAAATCTAGCATTAAATTTTGATTCTATCGTTTATTTGATAAATTTTAATCAAAATTGACACATAAACTTCCAATTTTAATAATTATATTTTATTTTCACAATAAAAAATATCTATAATAATTTATGGTGAAAATTTAATATGATTAAATAAATTTTAGTTAAATGGTACTAATTTGTGTGAAATTCCAAGCAACAATGTACTAATTTAGCTAAAAATATATTCAACATATAAAACTCTCTTAACTATATTTATTTTTTTAGACATGTCCATTTACTTTTAAATTCAAGTGAGTTTGTCTTGAGGAGGAATCTATAAAAATAAAAATTTTCAACCAATCAAAATTTGTTGTGTTATTTTTATTTTATTGTTACATAAAAATAAAATAAATTTGATATAAATGACATGAAAATAAATGAGCTTTTATTTTTTAATTTTTTTTGTCAATGGAAGGTTGACATATGGGAGGAGATATTTAAGATATTTATCATTAATACAAGATCCCACAAATAAAAATCAATAAATAAAATAATATCATGCGGTATTGACAAAAAAACTTGAATACCTCTACAAATCTCTATATAAAGGGTCTCACTCTAGATATAAAGAACATTTTTTTTCAAAGAAAATACAAAATTTTCTTCAAGATAAGCTTTTTAAGTAAGGAAGCTCTCACAAAAGCTCTCATGTCTTTTTCAGCAACACTTTGAAGATAAATTAAAGGTATTTTACAAAGTATCACATCATCTAATCTTGTTCTGCAGTGCATGCCTATATTCATGTTCTTGTAAAGCATAAATTTTGACATGATCTCATAAATAAATAAAGTCACTACAAATCAAATTCAAGAAAATAATTAAATTATTGTTTTATTTTTTTGTATGAATAGTTTAAATAATTAAAAACTTAACCTATTCATATATTTTGATAAAATTAAATATTTACACACAAGTGCTTGTTTTTGCAGGTACTTAAATTTGTGTCCAGTAATATTCTTGACAGTTCTAAGGATTTAAAACTTTGTTGTAAAGTCTTTTCAGCAACAAAGAAAGTGTTTATACAGGAGAAAGCATTCATAAAATCTGAGTTATAAAGCTTACAGTCATCCATTTAAAAGTTGCAACCATGTCCTGTTCATAAGAGGAAAGATTTGACTATATATAAGGCAACGACAACAAGAGAGCAAGCTAAATACCTTAATCCGGTTTTGACAGGGAATCAATAAGCTCGTATCTAAGCATTTTTCTGAGGCCTACAAACAGCAGAATGACGGCAAGCCAACTTTGAATAAATTCTGTATAATTTTTTAGACTGATCAAAAAGTTCAAAATAATGTAATCAAAATATTGTTCAAGAAAAGGAAGAAAGGAGAGCATAATAGAAGCGTTATTCTCTTTTGATGCCTCCATGCGACCACCCTGAGAAGCCTCCATGGCCATCATTCATAGGGCCTGAGTAGTCCCCAAACGTAATACAACTTCCTGTTGCACAATGCCCCCTTGTAATTTTTACCTTCACACGTTCCATCAATCTCAAAGTATATCTATCCTCTTCTTCTCTAGTTGCTAGAATTGAGTGCCCTGTCGAGTGTGACCTTGACATTCCCAATATCTTTTCATGCCCTTCGTTTTGTCTGTCCACATCCTGAGTCGAGCTTCCTCTACCATGTCCTTCTCTACCTTCCTCGCCACTATCTTCGCTAACATGAATGCTAATGGCATGCTCTAGCAATGCATTTGTTTCATTAGTATCATGCACATTAATGTCCGCTCGGTGATCTCCTATCCGAGCCTTTTCCAATGCTTCCTTAGGCAAGTCAAGATCTCTACGACAAACTGGACATGTTTTGTGGGATTCAAGCCAAAGATCAATGCATTCTTGGTGGAAAACATGGTAGCAAACCGTTAAAAGGCGTACTAGATCTTCATCGGAAAACTCTGCCAAGCAAATTGCACATTCAAGTCCGTGTTGTTCGCGTCGAAAATCTTTGACGCTTGAATATGTAAATGTTGGAAAAAGTTGTATTTGTGAAGAATCAAGTCCGGGATTCTCTTTTGAACTAGCCGGATTTACAAGGCCAAGTGAACTCTGCCTGAGATGCCAACCGTGGACGATGCCTTCCATAAAAAATCTATAAAAGCATATAGAGAAGAAACCTATAAAGAAGAGCACAAGAAGAATTACGGTTACAAGTAGGGTTATTGCCGGTGAGCCAATTGATAGAGTTGTTGGGTATGATGAAGAATTAGACGACATCGAGGATCAGAGATGTAGTCTAGTCGGCTGGCCGGAGCTTGGAGTTTCGCCGGCCTTAGGTTTTTGCATGGATGAAGGGAAATTCAACCAAGAGAAAATGAATCTATTTCTGTTGTGTTGGTTGAATTTGAGGCCTAATAAGGAAGAGAGAAAGAGGCACTTCAATGTGGTTGGGATCATAGAAGAAGGTGGCTTAATTTGGAACGGTGATGTAGAGACATCAGTTTCTTGTCCTTGGCTGTGGAATGATTGGTTTCTTGCCCTTGACAGAGATAATGGCCATTGAACGAGTCCTTGTGAGAAGGGTGAGGAGCTTTGTCTGAACAGCAGCAATTTTGGCTCAGCTAATTTCTCTCATCCTATTGTGCCAAAACAAATAGTAACACTTTTCTTTTTTAGGTCATTGGTCCTCTTTTCACATAATCACCAAACTCAAAATGTCCCACTCAACCCAACCAGATTCAGATCATTTGTACCAATCACACGAAATCACAATCAAGATTGAATCTGGAGTGATGTTACTGTCACACCTGAGATTAATATGGTCTTGCCTTGGCCGTCCGGGGTTATGATGCCAGCCAGCCAACCTACCAACCAACCACTAGACGAGGGTTCAAGCCATGGTACCTCTCAGTACATAATTAGTGCAACTACTTTTTGTAACCTTAAAATGCATTGTTTCAAGCTTTGGCAGTAATAATGGCGGAAAGCTTAACATGGTAATAACTGATTGCGCACTTTTTGGTTTCATTGTTTCCTCGATATACTCTGCTAGCATTTGAACCCTTGGAATTAGAATAGCTTCTAGTAGATCAGTTTCTGTCTTGGTTTCACATCTCAGCTACAGGGACAAAAATCTGTATATCAAGGGAATCGAGAAAAACAAAATTAATGTCCTGCAAATAAGGAATCTTTTAGGCTTTCCTATTCAACCACTACAGGCGGCAGCAAAAAAGCTTCCACTTTCCAACCACACGGTATCACTAGTTCTGGATAAATTCCACAGGTCTTTATGTGGAGCGACTAAAAACAATGTCGTCGCCCACATATACCTGCATCAAATTTGATCAAAACCCTCCTTGAATAAAAATATAACGCAGGGTTGATAAACTGGCGACCGTTGAGTAGGTTATAAGATGCTGCTGGGACATCATTATACCAGATCCTAAAGCAAAGTGATTTACCCCGGTCTTTTCCAACACCTCCTCATAGGTTTTTCTCTCTCCTTTTATTTTCTATTTTCATATTCCCTTCTTACAAATGCTAATGGCAAACAGATCTTCTCGAAAAGAAAAGAAAAAAAATGGCAAGACAATCATATCCAAAAGGCAAACTGTGCATAAATTTTGCACAACAAGGTTTCATAATGATATTAGAACAAAGGTAGGATTCATGGTTTTTTCATCCAAATAATAATCTCAAAATTTGCCCAGCTCAGTTTCGACTTTCTGTTTACCTAAGCAGATACGGCCTCACATAACCAGTCTCCCTTGTCGTCCATCTTATAGCTCAGAACGTGCAAATTTCAGGACAAAAGTTGTTTGACACCTGCTGACCTGCACATCCCAGCTAAAACTGCAATTAATGAGAGGGGGAGACCGTGGGAGCTAAATATTAAATTGGGAAATTAATCCAAAGTGGTAAAACTACAAAGACAACAGATCTCCTTGGATACGAGACATCCAGTTATCATACTTCACTACAAAGATCAACACTATAAATACAGTACAAGCTTCAAATTTCCACACTGGAAACTCAAATTCATGCATAAATACTACGGGTTTGACATTCCAATGAGCAAGGGATCATCCTGAAACTTCAAGCCAGTAAACATAGACCTCTTCAATCTAAGAGCTGAAGCTTCCCAATCTCTTCAAGTCTCAAGAAAACAAACTCTGCACTTGGCCATTTAAACCTTCTTGCACGTGTCCTTGAACATTTTAAATTCTATCAGAATGCTACACAGGAAAAAAAAACCTGACCCTATTCAATGTCATCAATCCAGTCACCATATATCCTACTGATTTTGTCTGGACCCTTCCATTTCTGATGAGTTCTTTGTCCAGGCCTCTGAATAAGAATAGATGATTTCTGTGACGGAACTCCAAGGTGATAAACATCTGAATTAGGCACAGAAGTAACTGACGCGACCACAGTTTCTGGTGGAGTTTTTGAAGGCACTCCTCCCTGCTTTGACTCAACAGGGACAAAGGCAGAATCTTTTGCATCCATCTCCACAAGCCCTCCACCGTAACGGTGTAACTCTGCAGTCAGACAATTCAACTCCAAAGTTAACATCTAGCATGCTTCAATCACATCAAAGGGGGAAAAAAAGAACCAAAGAAAGAAAGGGGAAAACAAAAGAGCAGCTCCATCATCATGCTAGTACTCTGAACCGACATTAATCCAACACATAGAGAACAACAACTAGTATTCCTCTTTGAAAAAAATAACTGTGTGTTTCATGTTCTTATCCATGCAAAGGGGAAAAAGGATGAAACCAGCAATTATCAGATGTTCATAAACATGACCAAGGAAATCTAATGACAGAAAACATGCCACATGTTAGGCATTTATACTTTTGAATAAGATAAGAATGGCATTTCAATTCTCATTTGATATGTGGAACCTTTCAACAGTTTGCATTAAACAACAAACTTATAAATTGTTAAAGAAACACGCATCAACCAACAGCATATCAGACCAGAAGTAAAGGAAATGAAATCTCACTGCAAATTATCTAATACTATGGAAAGACATTTAAATTTTCCTTTAATTTAATTGGGAAATAAGAGGGGAAATAAAACAAAGCGATCTTTAGATAGTCATGTGGTGTAAACAACAGCAAGATAGCTCATGTTAAGCATTCATAAAATGTCAGCAGTTTATGGCACCAACTAATGTAACAAAACTCAAATGAAGTCCCAGGTTAGCTGGAAAATTGTCATTCACCTTCTGTTATGAAGGCATTGCAGCTAGTTACTTAGCAGTACAAGAATCAAAATGCCCCCAAACCGAAGCGTTTTCAGGTCAGGAACATAAACAAATATCTATTTTATTCAGAAATTGAGATGTGTGAACATCTTAAACCATTAAACTAAGAAATATACGTCCTTCAACTGGTAGTATATGCCAGCTAATACTTCCATAAAAGATATGCACAGCCATTACACACGACATACCAAAAAAAGAAAAAAAGAAAAACATAATTCTTCTATTTGTCTGGCATCGAAATCAATCAAATATGTTCCACTTTCTAATCTGGGGCACCCTTAAATAACATATGCAACCAAACAACTCTTTAAAAATTATAGAAGTCACGACCTTTTACATTAATTCAGTACCAAATAATCAATAGAAAATTTCTCCTGCTCATAAATCCTAGTCCTTACCGAAAACTGAAAAAAAAAAATTCACAATTCATGAGGCATACCTCCTACTCCATGAGCAAAGTGACACTTATTCCCAAATGGGCAATATCCAGTAAGTTCCCACTTGTTACAAATTCTTGTCTTCCAATTTGATGGCTTCACATTAACTGCATTGCTACCTGCATTTCCTCCTCCTCCTCCTCCTCCTCCTCCACCTCCACCTCCTCCTCCACCTCCACCACCACCTCCTCCTCCTCCTCCTCCACCACCACCTCCTCCTCCTCCTCCTCCACCACCACCCCCCCCTCCATACCCGCCAGGCCCCAAACTTATTGCCACACTCTCCCGATTCTTTGACTGCTCATCGTGCAAAAACGTGCAATTATCTCCATACGGACACCCTTCCTCTGTATAAAACTTCTTACAATGCCTCCCTTTATAAGACCGCTGTGTCTCCGCTCCAAATCCCACTATTGATGGGATTTGAAATTCCTCTCTGGCATCCACTGTGTTCCCTCTCTCTTCTTCATGCGCAGCCACTATCTCCTGCCAGTTTGGAGGTGGACGCCGAAGCTCCTCCATGCTGTGTGCAAAGTTGCAGTTTGTGATGTAAGGGCATGTGCCTGCCCGGAACTTGCAGCAAAGTTTGGTCTTGAAAAACATTTTCCCAATCGATTTCTTTGAATTCAATTCCTGGGAATTGTTTTTCGATTTCTTATTTGGTGGTTCGCTACCAGAAAGTGTTTCTGAGGATTGGTAATTGGAATTGGAAGGAGTGTTGTCATTAAGGCCATCAGAATTATTCCAAAAACGGTAATCATCTTCTGTGGCCCAAACAGAATTGGAATCAGAGGAATTTGAAATCCAGCTATCTGGACCAGTAATTGGAATTACATTTACACCAGAAAAATCCCTATTGTAATCCATTTTATAACTTAAAACCAACTAAACAAATGATATTAAAGTTGAAAACTTTGAAGATGAAACCCTAACTGGTGATGAAGATGAAAAAAACAGTACATAAAACACGAAACCCATGAACTAAAATTGATAGAAATGAAGCAAGGATGTGAAATTGGCAAAATTTGAGAAACGGATATTTTAATTAACACACCAAGGACCGAGTAACACAGAGCTTGACCTAAAACAACATCCGATGCAGAAAGAACTGAAATTAAAGGGTTTTCAATTACCTGATCAAAGGAGGAAACTTGACATTCAATTACCTGAATTCTTGAAATGGGTTTTTAGTTAACACTTCTAAGACTAGATTCAAAAGGGTTTTCAATAAAACTTGCAGTGAAAATGAGATAAATATTGAAATACAAGTACAGCAGCAGCAGGTAAAACCTGAAAATTCATGGATAAATGGGTCTTGGATCCAGGGGCTTGGGATATGGAGGAGAATTTAGAAACTATTAAGAGAAAAATGGGAGTGAAAATAGAAAATTTGAGTGTCTAAAGTGGAAACAAAGCATGTAGACTTTTTGAAGGGTGATGATAAAGCTTCGAAATATAGAGATGGATTTTGGTTGTAGGAGAGCGACAGGAAATAGATAGATTAGATTTCGATTTTCCAAAAATACACAAAAACTCTGTTCCAATAATAATAAAAAAAGAAATCAATGAAGTTATCGAGAAGAGAAATCTGAAATGTACTCCATGTCCAAATTTCTTCCTTCCTTCCTTCCTTCCTTTTGTTTTTGTGTCATTTCGTTTATAAATGATCTGCTCCAATCTTCATTGAGAAGATCTCAAGAATGTTTGGATATGATATCAGATAAAGAATTTTATTTAGTACACCAGCTTCTCACTTTTTATCGTAATAAAAATTAAAATTCACATACTTGATTGATTAAAATTAAAAATCATTTATACTAACATTACTCTTTTTTTCCTTTTTCCACCCTTGTTAAGACCCAAAGGAAAAACCTCAAATATACCCCTAAATTATTGGGATATAATCAATTTTGTTTCCAAAAATATTTATATTAATTGTATCCCCAAGCCATTTGGGCTTTTCAATTGGGTTCTGTTGAATGTTTTCTTAACCAGAAAACATGGATGAAAAGGCTTAATTCAGAATCCTTCAAATGTTAGGATAAACTTGGTACAAATATTATTTAGAAATAAAATTAAAACTATATTTATATAAGTGGGGACTGTTTCTTAGGCTAACCCAAATCCAAAAAAGCCATGTATCAGTGACGTGGCTTTACAATGGAGTGGTAGATTTGGGTCAAC
>Ga0325403_1001708_pt1 | contig 18655 bp, 8 predicted proteins | sample PopdelMetagenome_19_FD_205665 | JGI IMG/M metagenome (GOLD analysis project Ga0325403, IMG submission 205665) | Populus deltoides microbial communities from Bellville, Georgia, United States - Xylem-PdKOR-R4 | ecosystem: Host-associated > Plants > Phyllosphere > Stem > Wood/Secondary xylem...
AAGAAGAAGAAGTTAGGAAATACAGCGCCCTTCAACCTTTTTGCAATATTCATATTCTTTGCATCGTAATTTGAATCTAGTATATGCATTAGTGACCGCGGCACTGACTGAATAACCAGAGCACGCAAGGCTTGTCACATGCTATTGCCTCTACTCTTCGTGGAACCTTCCAAATCGTATGATTCAAGAAACTTCGCTTTCCGGATCCATATTCCAAAATGGCAGCCAAAATTGATCATTATAGACCTTCTGGGAATCTACTTTTAGACGTGGGAACTCAAATCTCCACGTAAGCATCACGACCATTTCCTTATCCGATACCCGAGTCTTTTTTTAAAAAAAAAAAAAAAGCATGTGACCTTCTTCTTGAAGGCGGGTCCACCGTCCACGTTTCTTGTCGGAAAGATATTGCTTGAATGCGGTGCGCTCAGTTCCTGATCATCTTCACAGATTATTGGCTGAAGGGATCGATCAATGAGGAAAAAAGGATCGAATAAAGGAATAAATCGATGTGTGAAAAGACATGCACCACGACCACGTAGAAAAAGAAGATTAGCCCATGTTTCCAACAGCAAAGGTGGGAAATAATCCATGGGAGAAGATAATATATAGTATTCTTTAATTAGTTGTTCATCATTTCACCTCACATGGTTTCCGGTATTGGGATTGCAAATTAGAAAAAATCTTGAATTCCTTTTTTCTGGTGTCTAGATGAGAATAATCCAAGCAGTGTCGTTTAAGAATCATTGATGTCGTTGATAATTGAGACTCTGTCACACTTAACCAGATTTTAACGGATGGCCAAAATATATATATATATATATATATATATATATATATATATATATAAACTCGACGGATAATTATAAAATCATGGAATATTTTCAAAAAACAAAGACGGTGGTAGACCGAAACTAGTTTAATAAGGGAACAATGTGAAATTAAAGTGAGTTATGAAATGTTTAGCATTAAAGAAAAATAAAATAAAAAAACATTGCAATGGGATCGAATAGACAATATGTTAGTAATAATAATTAATGACGAGATATATACGTGGGTAACAATTAACAGAACCTTAAATATAATAATTTTTCTTAATTTCGTAATCATCTATGTTAAAAATCATAATTATAAATATTATACTACTTTTAGTTTCATTAATAACGCAAATGGCTCTTTCCTATAATTACACTTGTTAATTATCTTATAATCCAGCTTTCAAGTATAATTAATTCAAGCAAGCCTTACACACACACACACACTCACTGAAGGTTTATTATGACAATAGAGATGGGCAGAAGAGTATGAAAATAAAATAACAAATGATAATTGATACTTGAAATAAATAAATAAATAAAGTCATGATTTAGGTGGGTCTTAAAATTGAGTAATTAATTGATTAATTTAGTATGCAAAGAGAGTATTAATGACGTTTGTATAGGTGTAGGCATGGGAGTACTGCTACAATAATCAACGGATACTGGAGAACCGATAGGAGTGGGATCCACTCATCGTCATCATGAGAGCTCGGTTTTTGGATGGTTGCAAACCTACCAGGGTTTTGACAACGACGGGCGGCTCCAAGTAATATTTTCTTGTAAAGGGAGTCATTTCTATAAATGCCCATTCTTACCGCACTTCATCCATGCAAGCATAGTTTTGGTATCGTAGAGTAGAGGAGAAGCAACATGGATTAAAGCTAGTTGCGAGATGGAATCCAGCAAGAGGGTCTCAAAGAGAGAGTCTGGTATAATGTATTTATCATTTTTTAGCTGTTATTCCATGTTTTTGTTTTTGAATCTCTAACATGCACAGTATCATTCCTTAGACTTGCAAACAGAAAGGAGAATTTTGCCGAGGCACGAGAAAGGGATAGAAGCTGGAGATGGTGAAGATTAGCGAGTGACATAAACGCACAAGAAAAGAAAAGGAAGTAAGGGAAAAATATCGAAGGAGTAAGAAAAGAATGAGAGTATTAAAGAGAGGAAACTAATCTAATCTCCCACTCTTAGCTTCATCATCAAGATTAGAGGAAGCTAAAAGAGGGAGATTATATTAGTTTCCTCTCTTTAATTACTCTCAACTCCTTTCTTATTTTTTCGGATTTTTCCCTTCTTTTTGTCCTTCTCTTGTGCGTTTTTGTCCCTCGCTAATCTCCACCATCTCAGCTTCTACCCCTTCCTTGCTCCTTTTGTTTGCGAACTTTAAGAGATGATACATGCTTGAGATTCAAGGCAACAACAACCACATGCAAAATAAATAATATTGTGGTAATAAGATAGATGCCAGACTCGCCCTTTGAGCTGATCTAGCTGGATTCCTTTGGTACTAAATAATTAGACAACATACAAGTGAAGGCGAATCAGAGGAATAGGTGTTTCAACTTTACAAGAGCTTAGATACATAATGGGCTCTGTGAAGCAACTGTGAAAGCAGGAACCAAGCCCAAGAAACGCAAACCCTTAACCCACAAAATCTGAAAATATCAAATCCTCAGCGGCTTTGGAACAGATTCAAGCCATTTTCAACTGTCACGTCTCTTTTTGGCCTCACCACTTTCCCTCTGTTCAACTTTAGAGATGAGAAGTTGATGTTGTGGTGCCTGGTGTCTTCAAAGGAGAGCAGGCCCTCGGTCCTAAGACACGCAACTTTGCTTTTTCCCTTTTTCAGTTGTGGGTTTTATGGTAAAGTTTATGAATTTCTTTAAATAGCTTTGAGTCTGGTATGATGATTTTGTTTGCAGGGGATGGCAGATCTGTAATGTTTTTTTTAATTTTTTTTGCTGCTGCTTAAAAGCCCCAACTTTTTAAGTCCTCAAGGTGAAGCATCTTCTGTGGTAAGGATGAGAAAATGCAAGATTGTGCCGACGGATTTGGAGAAGCAGAGAGAGCCTGCAGAGGATACATAGCCTATGGATGGCAAGAAAATGATCTCTCTGTCTGTATGATTAGTAAAACTTTTCAAGGAGGAGAATTAGAAGAACACATCTGTTGTTTTTGCTTGATTATGGCTCAGGGTTGCCCCACCTTAGATTCCTAAACTAGATGCAGACCTACCTAATTCTTTCCAGCATTATCAGAAATGTCAGGTAGACCTGTTGGCCCAAAATTACAAGGCCGTCAGCATTTCTTAGCTTTGTTGGGTAGTTGCGAGGAAATATGTGTCGGTAATTGATTACTGCAAAATTGACCATTCTGTAGATATGATTACTACAAAGAGACATTGGTAGTCCATTTCCTGTATTAATCTGCTCTCATCTCAGCATTAAACAAGATCTGATCTCGTCCATTAATTGGTTTGGCAGACAAGTTCAGCGATAAATCTTGCTATCTGCATGCCTATTGTGGAAGCTATTCTCTACTGCAGTCTATGCACACCTCTGTGTATCGTGATAACCTCAAATCCTTTGTGATTCTACAGTAACACCGAAAACCCAGTTTTTATCCTGGTACAAAAATCAATTAATGGTTGAGATTTCCTGTATGCATAAAGGGGGCTTTTCTCCCTTGAAAACAACACCACTGAGTCATACAGGTTTACGAGGGTATTTGTTTTAAAGCTAGAGGTTGAGGTTTTGGTGTTGAACCTACTGAAAAATTATAAAAAAACAAAAAATATTAGTTTTTGTGATTAGATTTTATGTATAATTTGAATTGTACTCAATTATAATCTCAACTATAAAAGCTAAACCAAACACGCTGTCTGCACCACATCTTATAGAAATCAATAAGCTTTATAAATCCAAAAACAAAACCACCTCTAAGTCTCCAATAATCCAAATGCTTTCATTGCATTAACAAATAAAATATTGATATGGATAAATCGGCATCAAACAATTTCTTATGAATGCACTGTTTACATGGGTTTTTTTTATTATTATTTTTTGTGGGCTTTTCTCCCTTGAAAAGAACACCACTGAGTCATAAAGGTATACGGTATTTATTTTAGAGGTGGAGGTTGAGGTTGAGGTTTGGGTGTGGAATCCATTAAAAAACTATAAAAAACAAGAAATATTAGTTTTTGTGGTTGAGTTTTGTGCATAATTAGATTGTACCCAATCACAACCTCAACCATAAAAGTTAAACCAAACACATTGATACACATATCATTCTACACCACATCCCACAAAAATCAATGGGCTTTATAAACCAAAAAAAAAAAAAAACCACCTCAAAGTCTCCAATAATCCAAATGATTTCATTACATTAACAAATATAATATTGATATGGATAAATCGGCATCAAACAATTTCTTATGAATGCATTGTTTACATGGGTTTTTTTTTTATTTTTGAATGTATTGTAGGGGCATGGTTGAAACTATATTTTATCTTAATCATAATTTTAAAAATATAAAGTTACTTATCACATACTATAATTTTACATGAAATTTACTGAAAACTCTCTTGAAATATTAGTTAAGAAAAAACTACCATTTATAACTTTTATTAAACTTACTTTTTCAAATCGCAACCGCAAAAATTATTACAATGTCAAATACACACCTAGTCTCCATGTTCAAAGTTTTGCTAGAAAATACCCTTGTTATTAAAAAAAAAAACACATTACATATGTTATACAATAAATCAATCATAGTGGTAATTTAGGTCAAAAAACAAGAAAGATGAAATAATTACTTGGACTTAATAAGTGTTTCCATATTAAAACAAAGTCTAGGCCATATGGAAACGAGGACAAACTTGGTTATGGACTAAACCGGGTGGATTTTGAAGTTTGGATTAGGAAAAGCAGAATATAGAAAAGGCATAATCCAATCTTGTAAAAGAAATTGACTAAAACAAGTGAAGTTAGGCAGTTTCGGTCTATCCTTGAAATAAGAAGTAATGGAGAGAGCGGGTAATTAATATACGGTTATCCATAACATTTCCTAAATAAATTGAGGTTGGAAGAAAGGAACAAATCAAAAAAAAAAAAAACAATTGCTTTGCAATTAAACCAAGTCTTCAGGATCTTCAAACGTGTTTATTAGTAAACTTATAACCTAATAAATGATAATCAGTAGGCATATAATTTGTAGATAAATAGTTCATAGGCTAATGATTTTTAGGCAATAATATGTATGCTTGCAGTTTCCATTATAATCCACAATAGGCTTACAGTTTTTATTACCAAAAAATATATCAAATCATGTTATCTTATCAAGGAATTCATGTGTATACTTGTAATCAATTGAAGAATTATCCCATAAATATAAGTTATTTGATCCTAAGTTGTTAAGTTATCTTTTGCATTCAAAATATTCAGGTTATTTGATTACTTTAGAAGTTTTAATTTGCTTCCTGCATATAAAATAATCATAAATTTTTAAATTTATATTTGAGAGACATCGTTACAATTCTAGAACTACAAGTCTAGAATTATATGAATAGTGTATAGAGTTCAGATTATTAACATCAAATTTAACATCTAACTTTGAAATTTAAAGTCTTCTTGATTGAGACAATCATAAAAAATATATATAAAACAATCGGCAGCCACAATGAGAGTGTCATTTTTTCTTCTTGAAACCACCTATAAAATCAAAACTACCAGAAAACATAGAGAAAAGAAAAGAATTGATAGATGTCCTTGTTGAAGAAAGAGACAGAAAATCAAACCTTAAAAAGGCAATAATAAAAAATAAAGAGGGATAATGTATGTTCATGAGTGTAGAAGAGAGATATATACTATTTATATAAAGGGTGGAAGAAGCTAATAAAATACTTGAAGAAAAATATTGACTTCTTTCTAAAAAAAAATAAGGAAAAACATAAACTAAAGATGAAAATGATTGAAGATCATTATAATAGGATTGTGGCAATGAATGAGAGATCTACTCATGTCATTCTAGAGTTAAACATTAGAGAGGGATGGAATGGTAAGAAAACTCTAGAACACAAAGTAGGGAAATTGCAAAACTTAAATAAAGAATCTTATAAAGGAATGATCATAGCATGAAAATGTCAATTCAAAACTGGATGCCAAAATAAGAAAAGAAAATGATGAAGTAATTTCTTATTTTAGTCCTACTATAATAGAAACAATGAATAAAAATTCCAAATAAGTGGTCAATGCAGTCAAGAATCACTTAGATAAACAAAAAAAAAAAAAGAGGGAAGTGTACCAAACTTTAGGAAACCTAATTCTAAACAAAATAAGAATGAATGATGTTAGCAAAAACAATACAACATAAAGAACAACCATTTGTTTAAACCTAGAAAGATCCAATAAAAGCCTTTATTGATAGAGAAAATTAGAAGTAGTTCAAATATCAAATTTGCTAATTATGAGAGTTCATTACCAAGGAATTTGGATGAAAGAATAACCCCAAATAGCTTAGAAATGCATTCTAGAGATAGTAGAACAAGCCTACAAACTAAGAGTTCAACAAATTCATAGGCCAACATATAAAAGATCATATCAAGATTATATAGATAGAATATATCCATACCCTAACAATTTCAAATTCTTAGACTTCATCTTGTTTAATGGAAAAGAAACTATATTTGTCATAGAACATATAGCAAGATTTATCTACTAATGTAAAGAAGCATCCAATTCTAACTTCTTAAAATCAAGATTATGCCCAAACTTATTAACTGGGAATGTCTTTACCTAATATATAAATCTACCACCAAATTTAGTTTAGAATTGAAATGACATACATATTGTATTCCAAGTTCATTTCTTTAAGACAGAACCAGAGTTTGTGTTGACTAATTTAGTTAAATTAAAACAGTACCCTATAGAATCTGTAAAATAGTATTTAGATAGATTTATGAAAGTAAAAGGAAAATGTTGGTTAAGATTCCAGAAAAGGAATTTATCATGATTGCTCAACAATGCTTAGAGTTGGAACTAAGAAAGAAATTTGAGGGAACAAAATTTAATGATATATATGGATTGGGAATAAGAGCCTCAAGATAATTTATTGAAAGAAAAAATAGAAGGAAAAGTACTAATTATGGAACGTATTATCAGGAAACATTGGATATGGATGTGGATGTAGCATAATTCATCTATAAAGAACTTATAACTTGTGAACTACTAACTAAAAATAATGTTAGAGCTTTAAAGTCTTTAAGATCAAATGAGAAAAGATATTACTCATTTAATATTTATTAAAACAAATCAAAACAAACAAAAGAAGAAGAAGAAGTGAGAGAGAAGAAAAATAAAATAAAAGAAGTGGTTGCCATGAGGAAATTTTATTTTTAGTTAAAAGGATTTTGTTTAAGATAAGAAAGAGAGAGAAAAGGCTAGAGTTTTCTTTAATACATATATTAGTTGTTAGTGCTTAATTAGCAATCAAGCCAACTTATGTTACTAAGCTTTATCATATATTATATTCAAATTTGATTCAATACTTTCATTCATATGCACCCATTGTCTTAAAATAGCTTTTACTAGAACAACCGAACCATTCACTGTTTAGAATATTATTGATTGACTCACAAATACATTGTGGACTCAACTGTTGACAAACTGAGTGCGCTATATGTGCATTAATTCTTCAATCTTATGTGTTTCATTATTTTATGCCATCCTCCCTTCTTAAATGTGATGTTGACCTATTTCTTTCTTATTTTTTTTACTTTCATCATGGTTGTATTGAATGCATTAGCTGCTACTCAACTCTTTAGGTGTCTCATGTAGTAGTGGGGTTGCACTCACATTAGCTTGTGTTAGATAGGTGGCCCATACTTTGATACAAGTCTTATTGATTCTTTTTAACTTTTTTTTAAAAAAAAATGTATAAGTGTTGTTAGCAAGTTTTAAAGCAAAACAAAATTTGCGACTTGAGTTATAGACTTTTCCATTTCTAATATGATGGTTTAATTTAATTATATGACTAAAAAAAAGCAACAACAATAAATATATTGAATCTAAAAGGAAAAGGTAATAACGAGGACCCATAGAAAAACAAATTGCCAAAAGAGAAAAAAATAATGAAGCTGAATTCCAAGATAATCTAATGTTAAAGGATGAAATTAAAAAAAATAAAAAAAAATAAAAACACAAGCCAATCCTCACTAGCATGGCAGACTCGTGACCCGGGTTGTGAGACCAGGTCATCCTCAAAGAAATCAAATCGAGAAAAATAAAGAAACTCAATATTTAATAACCCCAACGTTGATGACTAAAATCGAACAATAAAGTCAGTGTAAAAAAAGATAATAAAAATAAGATTGATGTCAACCTGAATTAGCATTTCATATTCGTGGCACAAGTCATGAAATCGGGATCATCACATTGAAAAGATTTACAAACCCAATTCTTAACAATCTTGAAGGATGAAATTCAAAAAAGAAAATAAAAATAAAAATAAAAGGATAACAAAGCAATTAAAAGAATGTTGATGAAATTTAAAATAAAAATAAAATAATGTAAAAGCCCCGAGCCAATCCAAGTTATTTTGGTAAATCCGCGACCCGGGTCATGAGGCCAGGCCATCCTCATAGAAAGTAAAAAAAAAAAAAAAGCTTTATCTTCAATAAACCTAGTGTTGAAGGATGAAATCGAAAAAGAATTATTGTATGAAAATATTTTTTTAAAAAAAGACCAATGACAATCTGGGTTAACATTTTATAATCGTGACCCAAGTCATAAGACCAGGATCACCTCATCGAAAAACTTATAAACTTCAATTTTCAACCAATCTAATATTGAAAGATGAAATTAAAAACAGAAAATCAATTTAAAAAGGATCTAAATGAAGAAAAAAACACTTAAAATAATAAGGAATAAATTTGATATAAAAAAAATGAAATAAAATGATGTAAAAGCTCCGAGCCAATCCGAGTTAGCATGAAAAATTCATGACACAAATCGTGAGGCTAAATTATCCTTATACAAAGCAAAATGAAAAAAAATAATTTTCAATAAACTCAATGTTAAATGATAAAATTGAAAAAGAAAATCGGTGTAAAAAAAAGAAAAAAAATCATTGTCAATCTGGGTTAACATTTCATACACATAACTTAGGTCATGACATCGAGATCACCACATCAAAAAATAAAAAAAAAATCATGAAGTTCAATCCTTAATCAATCCAGTTTTGAATAATGAAATTAAAAAAAGAAAATTAATTTTAAAAAAGAAACCAAAGCAAAAAAAAAAAATTAAAAGAATAAGGACTAATCTAACATATAAATAAAATGAAATAAAATGATGAGAAATGAAATTGAAAAACAAATTTAATCAAGAAAATAATATTAAAAAATAGCAATTAAAAGAATGAGAATCAAAATTGATATAAAATTAAATAGAACCAAATTTTAAGGGATGAAATTAAAAAAATAAAAAAAATTCAAAATAAATAAAGAGCAATAAAAAAAATGAGAATCAAATTTGATATAAAAATTAAATAGAACGAAATGGTAAGGGATGAAATTAAAAAACAATAAAGCAAATTCAAAAAAAATAAAGAGCAATCAAAAGAATGAGGACTACAATTGAAATAAAGACAAAATAGGAGGACAACTTTTAATGTTTTCCACGCCTACACGATTATCGAGGAGAGGCAATAGTAAAAAGGGAGGAAAAAAATCAAGCCACTGCGAAACACCTCACACATGTCTTCCCGTCGAATCCGTCACCACTCAACATGTTGGATGACATGATTTTTGGCTTTTTTGGTCATCAAGAGATATCACACGCGCCGCTCAAATAAAGCGAGTCCTTCTCATATGTTGATGTTTGTCACGCACACACCAATAATTTTTTAAAAAATAATATTTAATATTTTTTAAACACTAAATTGCCTCCGAGTCTACTTGCTAATAATCATAAAAACCCATGATGAAATGATTAAAAAAAGCCTCTGAGTCTTTCAAGTTGTTTAAATGTTTATGATAGTATTATTTGATTTCTTATTATTTCTCAACTAATCTATTTTTTAATAAAAAAAAATGATACAATAATATTTCTTTAATAAATCAAGAATAATTAAAATTTTAAATCCAATATGCATTGAGAAAATAAAATATATCATATAATTTTTTTTAAAAAAAACAATTATCACCCTTAGATTTTAGTATTAGGATAGCAATTTTCTAAATTCAATTCCTATCAATAAAAAAGAAATTTTAAAATTTATTGAAGAAAAAAACACTACAAAAATTATAAAAGAATTTATGTTAACGTTAATTTATGTTAATGTTTTTATAGGTATAAAATTTGTAAATATTTCTATTCAAATACACATAATTATAATGACTACAATAACATACAAATAAGATTGTGATAATATATACAAAATATTAAGTAATTGATTATATATAAATAATCTTATAACTAAAATTTTATCATCATCACGCTGCATAGTATATGACTAGATTATTAACTATGTTGCGGGCTAGGTCAAAACTTTCTTGAATGTAAAAAATAAAAATTCAAATGTTGCTACTTTTTTAATTTTTTTCTAGTGGCAAAAAAAAATCATATAGGGATTGATTCGATGTGATTCATTTGACTTTGCAGGTTCAAAAGAAACTTGGACAGCCCATAAAAATATAGTTTGAATCAAGATGATATATTTTTTTTTATTAAGATAACAACATATTGGATTGACTTAGATCAACCCGAGTTAAAATATCAAGTTTGTGACCCGGGTTATGAGACTATAATAACCCCATAAAAAACAAATTATGAAATTTAATTATCAATTAATCAAATGTTAAAAGATAAAATTGAAAATAAATAAATTTAAAAAAGGATCTAAAAAAGCAAATCAAGTTAACCTTTCAAACTCATGATTCGAGTTATAAGACCGATATAACCCCATAGAAAACAAATCAAAACAAATTATGAATTTCAATTCCTAATCAACTCAATATTGAAGGATGAATTAAAAAAATAAATCAATTAAAAAAAGAACATAAAAATAACCTAATTCAATATGTCAAACTCATGATCTAGGTCATTAGACAGAGATAGCTCATAGAAAGATTGGAAAAATTAAAAACAAATGACCTAATTTAATCACCAAATCCACAACTCTAGTTATGAGATTAAGATAAACTCATAGAAAGCAAATCAAAATAAATTATGAAGTTTAATTCTCAATCGATCTTGTCGAATCCAATGTTGAACAATGAAATTTGTAAAAACTTTAATTAAAAAATTAACAGAAAAAATGAGTCAAGTCAACCCGGGTTAACCCGTTAAAAACTATGTCTAGGTCACAAGACTGGGATAACCTAATAAAAAGTAAACCAAAACAAATTATGAAGCTTAATTCTCAATGAAACACAATATTAAATGATGCAACTGGGAGAAAAAAGTCAATTAAAAAAACCGAGTCAACTGGGTTAACTTGCTAAACCCGAGACTTAAGTCCTAAGATGGGGACAACCCAATAAAAAGCAAATCCAATGTTGAAGAACCTATGACCCGGGTCATGAGACCGAGTAACCTCTTATAAATTTTTTTTGAAAAAACAACCTAATTTTAACTAGGGTTAAAATGTCAAAACTCGTGCCTCTAATCATGAGACCAAAATATCACTATAGAAGCAAATCAAAATAGATTATGAAACTCAATTTTTAATCGATCTAATATTGAATGATAAAAATTAAAAATAAATTTCAATTAAAAAATAATAATAATAACCCATGTTAACTCAGGTTAACCTGTTAAGCATTATTCTTGGGTCATTAGGTCGGAATAACTTAATAGAAAGCAAACAAATCAAATTACAAAGCCTAATATCCAATTAACCCAATATTAAAGGATGAAATTGAAAAAAAAGTTAATTAAAAAAAACTCGAGCTAACCAAGTTAACCCGCCAAACATGCAATACATGTCAAGAGAGTGGGATAATTTAATAAAAAAACAAATCTAATATTATGACACCAAAATATTCCCATAGAAAATAAATCAAAATATATTATAAAATTCAATTTCTAACCAACCAAATATTGAATGATAAAATTAAAAAAAAAATCTCAATTAAAAAAACACAAAAAACAATATAAATCAATTAAGATTAACATGTTAAGCACTAATTATGGGTCATAAGGCCACAATAACCTAATAAAAGCAAACAAAATAAATCATGAAGTCTAATTCCAGTTAATTCAATATTAAATGATGAAATTGAAAAAAAAAGTTAATTAAAATAAAACTCAAGCCAACCGATTAACCTGTCAAATCCATGATCCGTATCATGATAATGAAATAATTTAATAAAAATTATTTTAATATTAAATGATAAAATTAAAAAAATATTGATTGAAAAAAATCAAAGAAAAAAAAATATAACCAAGCAATTCTATAAATAAGATCAAAGTAGGGTTTTCATTATGAATTGTTATATGAAACATGTTTTAATGTGTTGTATAACTAGTTGAAATAATGGGAAAAACCTTAATTGAACAATAGAAAAAGGATAAAATTCATAAAAAAAAATTAACAGGGGTTAAATTCATAAAAAAAAAAAAATGTACATGGATAATCGTGACATTCCGCTAAAATAAGAAGTATTTTGAAAAGTGATTCGGGCCATAAATTTTGAGCAATGTAGTTTTAACCAAAAATGAATACATCTGAGGTTACCGTTAACTCGTTAAGAATTAAAAAATGTGCTTGAAAAGGCCCAAGTTCAATAATAATAATAATAAATAAAATAAAATAATAAATAAAAATACCCTCAAATCAAGCTCCAAAAACCCCCACCTCAAGCCCCAAAATCTGCCACGCAAAAGGCAAAACCCCTTAAGCATACCCTTTTGATAAAAGAAAATAAATGGCCAAGTGGTGGCGCAGCCTAAGGACGGCAATTCAATACCCACCACCGCCTCTATCACCACTGCAACCATTTCACTCCCAATCTTCACGTTACCACACAATCCAAGCAATACCTCGAGAGGTTGCAGGCAGAAGAGTGTCAGCTAGAGAAAGAGAGCAAGGCAGAATCCCTGCTGTTGTTTTTCCTCAAAGTCTTCTTGATAAAAACCCATCGAACGGATTGACCTCAAGAAAGAGACTACTGACTACTGAGAAAAAACAGATTCAAGCCATTCTTAAGTCCGTACAACTCCCTTTCTTTTGCTCCACTACTTTCCCTCTTCAGGTCCGAGCTGGGTCTGGGTCCTCGGTGTTGCTTGAATCCGGAACTGTATTGCCCATTAAGGCAAGTCACATTCCTTTTTTTCTTACTTCATTTTCAATCTTGAGAATTTGAGGTTTGTGTTTTTTATTAATAGTGTGTTTGGTTTTATGTTTTTTTTTTTGGATTGTATTATAGATACATAGGTCTGAAAAGACAGGGAAGATATTGAATTTGGTGTTTGTTTGGGCTGATGAGGGAACGGAACTGAAAGTTGACGTGCCTGTTGTTTTCAAAGGAGAAGAAAATTGTCCTGGTCTTAAGAAAGGTAGATTTTTCTTTTGTCCAATTCATTTTTTTATTTATATTTTGTGGGGTTTTCAGATGATTGAAGTGATGAATTTTGACAAGAAGGAGGCTTTATAACATGATTTGGTCTGTGGGGGATGATACAGTGTTTTCTCTTTCTTTGATGGGTAAATGCTAGGGTAGATGAGAACAATCTGTAAATTTTCAAGGCTTTTAGGGGTTTTTTTCTCATGCTGCACTTGTAGGCTATTTAGCATGCAAGTTTCTTCAAAATTTGTAGGATTTTAGGTGTGCTGTTGATGGTCATGGTTCTCTCAGATTACCATCTTAGACTGAAGAACTTCTTTCTTTTTTTTCCTCTCTGTTATGTAAAATTGTCATCGGTGTTTTACAGTTTAGTCTTTTATGTTGCAATCCTTTGCCAGATCTTTCTTCAGAAGTTCATATAACTAGTCCTGATTCTGATGGGTTAAGACAAAATCATTTTAAGCATATGGCAAGGTTCATTCCAGCAAAAGTTATAAATACAGTGTTGACATGATAGAGCATCAAGTCTTAATTAGACTAGATAAACTACAAACTAGAACCCATACAACTACAAAGAACACCTTCCCTTGATCAACATGTCTTCATCATTATGACAGGGATGATGCCCTAACTTTAGGTTTCTGAAATTGAATCTGTTAACCATCTCTGCAGTTGATGTGCCATTAACTCTCTTCCAAAAATAAGTCCACTCTGTTGCATTAGGTGCTCTTCCTAGAATTTCTTCTCCATATTGTGTTTTAAGAGAAGCAAACCTGTGATTCTCCTGAGTTTTGTCCTTGGTTGTTGATGCAATTGTTTTGATCATAAGATCAACATACTTGAAAGAATTTTTGCACCTTCTTGTCAGGTATCCATGGATGTCTTGGCTGGGTATGTAATAGAAATGAACTGTCCCATGGAACAAATCAATAAGCACCTCCCATGAACTTTGTTATTGGTGCTATTAACCATGCCACTATATAAACAACTAGTCCCCATTTGTTTGCTGGAAAGTAGTTTCTTTTTGGAAAGTGAATTCCAGGAAAGTGAATTATTTTCTAATGTTTGGTAGTGTAATGGAAAATAAGTTGGAAAACACTTTCCAGTGTTTGGTTATGTCATGGAAAATGAGCTGGAAAATAACTTATTAATGTTTTATTTTTCTCAAGTTTATTAAAATAATGAGGAATAAATCTTACAAATTAAAAGGTTGAATGAAAATGAAATTGAAAAAAAATATAATTTCATAAATTATCTCAAATAAAATAAATAATAATCAAAATAATAGAGATCAAATCTAAAAAATTAAAAAAAATGAAAGATGAAGAAATTAAAATAATAATAATAAACATTTCATAAATTATTTCAATTAAAATAAGTAACAATTAAAAGAATAAGGACCAAATTTGATAGATAAAAAATTTCAATAAAAAATGATAAGGAAAAAGTAAATAGCAATTATTAAAATAAGGACCAAAGTTAATATAAAAATTAAATTTTAAGAGATGAAATTGAAAAATAAATATTCAAAACAAAATATATATAGCAATCAAAAGTTTGAGGATCAAAATTGATATAATCAGCAGATAATGACATTTTTAAAATTTTCACAACTTCAAGAAAGTGTTTTTCGCCCAAATTTTCTAGGAAAACACTTTCCTGGAAACCAAGCTAAATTTTTCTTTGACTGGAAAGTGTTTTCCGTTGACCGACTTTTCTAATGGCAAACAAATATAAGAAAGTTTGGAAAGTGGTTTCCCGAAAACTACTTTCCGGGAAACAAACATGGCCCTAATTTGCATATGGCTTAGTTTTCTCTCCAATCTAGCGATGCCATCTTCAGAAACAACATTAGAGTAACCAACTACTAGCATTGATTAGAATAGCACACTGTTGCCCATTGGATTTACCACATGTTTGAGAAATAATGTTTCTTTGCTAGGTAAGGAAAAAGAAATGCAAATGGCATGATAAAGGTGTGGTAATAAATTTCTGACAAAAACATTTCAGAATTATCAACTATACCTGTAAATTTCTTTGTCAAAATCATCATTTTTCCTTGCTAAAAAATTCTTCCAAAGTTGTAAAAATACCTGATGGTGTATTTGTGTCTCACTTTACTCCAATGCCAAAACAGGAGGCCATTTGAAGATGATCAGAAGTGCTCTAAAATATATTTGCCCAGCTGAACAAATTCCTCAAAAAATTGAGGTGGATGTAAGCAATCTAGATATTGAAGATAGGGTATACATGCGTGATATTGAGGTTCATCCATCGTTGAAGCTTCTGAGTAAGAATGAGAACTTGCCTATATGTAAGTGTGTGGCAATAAATTTGGATAGCCCAGAACCTGTGGCAACGAATTTGGAAAGGCCAGAACCTGCAGAGGTATAGCTAGTGGAGTTCATGTCAATCACTTCAGCAGATAAGATTAGTAACTTGGATGTCAGAAGCGTTGTAAGAATAAGTTGGTTGTTTTGTCTAGTTGATGGCTTGGGTTGGTGTTTTTGGAATTCTCGAACCAAGGAAGACATCCATGGCTAGATTCTTAGGCAAGTTATATTTATGCTCGTAGCATCTTAATTTCTTTGCTGGGAGGTTGTATTAGTTGCTGCTAAACGATGCAAAACTGAGATGGCTGATCACTGTTTTCCCCCTCAATGGATAATTATATCAGACACTCGAAGATCTAGAAGGTAATCGTAAAAAATACTGAGATGGCTGATCACAATTTTTATCGTGGTGATATATTTTATTATATCATTATTTTTTAAAATTGATAAATTGTAAAAACAATTGTTAGTGCTAATTAAATATTTGAATGAAAGGTTTTTTTTTTTTTTTGTCAAAAGCAAAGATAACTAGAGCATGCAAATATTCAAAAGATAGTTTAGCGCACATAAATATTTTAGAAGTTGTTTTTTCTTCCCAAAAACAAATACTTTTTATTTTTATAAATTTATAATGCAAATAAATTCTATTTATACCAAATATAAAAGAAAAAAATAATCTCTAAAAAATTAAAAAATCAAAGAGAGGGTATTCATTTAATGTTTTTTTTTAAATAATGATTTGATAAATTGAGAAAGAATTGTTAATTTTATTTAAAAGCTAAAATAGAAAACCAATCTTTCTTCTAAAAGCCAAGGATATATGTTAATATTTAACCATGACTTTTCTTTTTAATTTATATGTTATTTTTTTAACTTAGATGTTATTTTTCTCATCAAGAATGACTAGTTTTTATTTTTATAAATACTTTATGCGAATATAAATAAATTATATCAAATATTATAAGAAAAAATTTAAAAGATAAATCAAAATAATTTATTTGAAACATTATAAAAAATACAAAAGAATTAAAAATAATAATTACTATTTAAGAAAAGTGATTAAAAAAATTGAAAAATAGAGGATATTGATTAAAATTTAAATAAATAATAAAACAAATTAAAAGATACATAAAAAAAAAATATAGAAAGACGGTATTAATTAATACTTAAAGAAGCTCAGGCCTGTGCCTAAATTTTTTTTTTTAAGTGCCAATGACTTTTTCCACTTGTTTTTTTTTTAAAAAAAATTAGGTGACAAATTGCTTATAATGGTTGAGGACCTATAACATATTATAATGTTTTTCGATCACTTCTAGTTACCAAAAAAATTAGAATCCAGGTTTTGAACTCCAAAACTCAAATTTTAAGTTATTTTACATAAAAATACCATAAAAGCCATTATAAATCACTTGTCAACCTCTAAAATCATGAAAATACATAAAAAATCAACCAATAAAAAAATCTAAATGGTATGAAAAAAAACTATTATCATCAAGCCCCTTTTGTTAAATGGAAGTAATGACTCTAAGATTGATCATTTTTGTTGTCAAAATATGATCAAGTGGCAATTTTTTCTCTAATTCGTTGTTCCCGACAACCTTCTCTCTCTCATTTTAAATTCAGATATTGAAAAATAAATAAAATAAATTTTGGATCAATATAAAAAAATCTAAGAATTTTGAGATTGACCACACATTTTCTTTATATTTTACATTAAAATTATTCTATCTTTTAATTATATTTTTCTACCGCAATTTAAAACTTCATATCATGGAATTAGGTCACAAAAAGATTAATAAATAAAGGAAATTTAAAGATAAAATAAAAATAAATGAATGAGAGAGAGAGGAGGTACCATATTGAACAATGCTTCGAAACATAAGGGTCTAAATCGACATGAACAGGGACTCAATTGAAAGAGAAAATTAGGAAAAATAATTGAGCTTAACGAAAATCAAACGATCGGGGACCATCTTGAAAATAAAGAAAGAAATGAACAAAACGACGCTGTTTGGCGTCACTATTCATTTTCTTCTTCATTGTCCCCATGAAGAAAGCTGGCGAGAGATCCTTTTGCAGAGCCATTAAACGCTCTCCCACGCCTGAGTTAAGACAAAAATGGAAACTTCTCAGGTAGAACTTACGTCGTACTATGACTCCAGCATGGTTCCTGTCGAGTTGTCACCTGAGAGCCACTGCAATGAACGTTCAAAACCCTTAACTCAGTCAGCCTTCGACAGCCTGATGGGAGGGTACAAGGTTTGATGGTTTGTTATGAAAGGCAAGGATTGATCAGAAGGGGGTTGAATGGTGAGGATTGAAACGAAGAAGAGAGTTGATACCTCTCTAGGGATCTCCTATAAACAAAAGTAGCAGAGACATGTTGAAGAAAGAACGGAGAGGAGACCGGAATCCTCCCGGTTCCAGCCGCGAACACTATCACCTCCCCTGCTCCATATCGAAAACCACACAGCAATCAAACAACCTCATCCCCCCTGTTCCATCCAAGAACAACAACCAGAGATCACTGAGAAAGCCATCATACAACCTCTCCTCTTCCATATCCAAAGACCTCTCACTCTCCATTTCCAAAATCCAAACAGACCCATCATCCAAAATTCATCTATCTTTTTTTGTCACAGCCCCTGAGAAATAAAAAGAAAGAGTAGCAGCAGTGTTCTTCTTCTTCTTTTCAGCAGACCAGTAACTCAACCGGTCAACTGGTTTCCAGAAAAACTCCAACTGGTCGACCGACAACAATTACACTACTGCATCAAGTACCACAACAACCCAGCAGTATCCATTTCTTCTTCTTCTTCTTCTCCATTCGTAGCATGTACAGTGGCAGAGTCTTCAACCTTGAGCAGTAGTAGCCTTATCAACCGTAGGCAACATAACCAACAACAACACTAAGAACAAACACTTTGCTTCACTT
>Ga0325403_1001710_pt1 | contig 18643 bp, 8 predicted proteins | sample PopdelMetagenome_19_FD_205665 | JGI IMG/M metagenome (GOLD analysis project Ga0325403, IMG submission 205665) | Populus deltoides microbial communities from Bellville, Georgia, United States - Xylem-PdKOR-R4 | ecosystem: Host-associated > Plants > Phyllosphere > Stem > Wood/Secondary xylem...
AAAAAAAATCTAAGAACTAGTGTGTTGTTTCTATATTCATGAACTGTTGTTATTGGAAATCCTAGAGGTGGACTCATGATGGGGCGACCCACACAAAGGTGTTGTATTAGAGAGCCACTACAGGGCATCTCATACAAAAGTGTTGTGTTAGTAATCCATAATGAGGTGGTCCGCATAAAAATATTAGGGACCTATAAAATATGTTCATGAAGGACAGTTGTTGAGTGAGGTTTGAACTCGAGAATAAGTTCCTTTTAATCCAAGAAGACTGATGCATGGATGTTTATAAAAAAAATATTTTTTTTCTAATTTATTTTTTTATTTTTTTATTTACTATTATTATGTTTTTTTGTAGTTTTTTATTTGAAAGGAATATTTTTTTTCTATTCAATATTAATAGAGTTTTTAAAATTTCTTATATAGAGGACAAATGGAGATTTTGGTGAATAAAAATTTAAATATTTTAATTATTTATGTTTTTTGTGACAAGCTTTTTTTTATCTTCTTTTCTTGTCTGCCGTCAAGTAATAACGTTGAAGATGTGGACTGTTCAACAGCCTTATTATTATATTACAGAAGTTTTAATTGAAGTACTTTGCCTTTAATGTTACTAATGCCGCTGTGCATTTGCCAAAAGAAAATTAAAAATTAAAAAGCATTAGATTATGCAATCTGATGCAGGCCTTCCAAAATAAAAAACGAAGGAAGCTAGGGAACCGGTTACTTGAGGCGAATTCTTCCAACTCCTTGGCTGAGAGTCTGTTTTTCAACCATAGTTTTTAAACTCGACCTAGCTCGATTGGTCAATCTGGAGTTGGAACCGGATCGAGTTGATGAAAAAATAAAAAAAATCATGACCCGATGTGATCCAGCCAACCCGGCGGGTTGACCCGGCAAAACCCGGTCTAAACCTTGTTGCAACCCGTTGACTTTTGTTTTTTTACTAAAATGACGCTGTTTTGAATTTCTTTTAAATATAGATTGACCCGGCCGACCCGGTGACCCGGTCGAAACCCAGTAACTCAATCAAAACCTGAAACTCAGGTTTTGGACCGGGCCGGCCACCAGAACGGATTTAAAAACTATAGTTTCAACCGTGTATCTCAACATCCGTTCCACAATTTGGTTCATTTTTTATCTTCTCTTTTTTGTCTAGTTAATGTTATATGCAGGAAATGCCTCTCCTAAAATAAACTTGAACTCAAAGTATCAAATGAAAAGAGTTGCGAAAAAATACGATAAAATTGCGAATTTTGCCATGCAACTATTTTGAAAGATTAACAAGCTTTTGAAATATAAGTAAAATGAGCAATCGAAATCTTTCTAATTCTATGATCAAACTATTACAGTTCATTGAAATAAAATAATTAGGTTTCCCCATTTAGCTTTAGAGAGTAGTGTATCATTGTGCGCGACGCAGATCAGGTCATAATTTGTTTTACCATAAAAAAATATTAAGTAATTTATTTTTATTTATTTTTATGAGATTATCTCAGTTTTATAACTATAATCGTAAATTTAGTAAGTTAATTTGGGTTAAATCAGGTAAATTTTTTTAATGAAGTTATCTCAGTCTCATGACCTGAGTTATAAGTTCAGTGAATTGACTTTGATCATTTTTTTAAGTTTTTTTTAATTGATTTTTTTTAGTAATATCCTTCAATATTAGGCTGATTGAGAATTGAACTTCGTAATTTGTTTTGATTTTTTTTATAGGATTATCTCAGTCTTATGATCTGAGCTGTAAATTTAAAAGGTTAACTTAGGTCGCCTTTTTAATTTATTTTTTTAATTGATTTTTGTATTAAAAATTAGGCTTTATAATTTATTTTGATTTGTTTTCTATGAGGTTATTATAGTCTTATAACTCGAGTAACGGATTTGACATGTTAACCCGGATTGATTCAAGTCAATCTAATATGTTGTTATCTTATTAAAAATGAGATATCTTCTTAAAATTTCTTTGAGTTAAATTATATTTTTATAGATCATCTAAATTATTTTTTAACTCATAAAATTAACTACTTCACATCGAGATAACCCTCACACAATTTGAATTTTTTATCCACTTAAAAAACATTAGTAATATCTAAACATTTTCTTTTTTACATTCAAGAAAAATTTATAAAAATATATTAATTTAATATTTTTCTTAAAATAAACATATTTTCGAAAAAACATAACAAAAAAAGATTGCACACTCCCAAACAGAATAGTCTTGAAGGAATGGCACCAAGTACATCGGATGCCGATAAAATGATTGCAGCTGACGATTTAGGCATCTCGGGTTTGGTACAATACTTTGAGTTCTTCAAATAGCCATAAATAGGTAATTGTTAAAGAAAACAATTGAGCAACGAAAAAACCATTTCCAGACAAACAGAGAAGCAGTACGACATAATCCATCAATTAGAGTATAACAGGTTGTAAGCACACATTGATTATATTTGTAATCTTAATAAGATTGTTCCTCCAAAGTAAATATCATCCCTTCTTTCAGTTCTGAGACAAATATTCTCACTCCATCCATGCTCTACTGATATCAGTTTTACATAATAATAGTAATAGGAACTGGATCTTATGGGAGGACTGCCACCAGCGATGAGAATATATAAATTGTGATTGATTTTATTAAATAAATCAGAGCATAGAAAAAGAACAGCTTGTGTCACTAACGAGGAACGATACATGTTATAGGAGGTCTAACTTGGTTTTTTCCATGGGTTATCCCCATAGTAGAAAGCAGTGCCAACCATAAGGGCCACAGTAGCCCCTTGGACAACCACTCGAGCTCTCATTAACACCTGCCCCAACTGAGAATTGCCTCGTCTGAAACTGATTAATCCAGCCGTGAGAACTCCTGCCGTCATAAGTGCTCCTGCAATAGTTATAAACAGTCAATCAAGCAGAAGCTAAATACAGGACTGTCTAAAGATGAATCCCATTTCTTATCATGAGCTAAAAATAGCACTACTAATTTGGAATTTCTGACTGCCAATATGCAAGTCAAAAGCTCAAATGTTTGAAGACAAGAAGCCAGCAGTAATATAACGTATAAACGATCCATTTAAACACAAAGTGAGATGCCCAGACCCTTGACAAATTAGGTATCTTCTGAAACATGGGATCTGCTCGAGATAAACCGATCAGAAAAATGAAAGATGATAGTTGTTCAAGGTAATCTAAAATGTATCCACCACCAAAATCCCTCTATTGAGAGAGGGAGGAGAAAATTCTTAAAGGGCATGGTTGTTTTGTGCTAGGATTTGGAATGGAAATGGATCCTCATTCCATTTCTTGCGCAGTACAGCTTGATTCGCTAAAAAATGGATTACCATCACGAAAGAAACGAGCTACAACACCTTTCTTTTGTTAGAATGAGATACCGCTCTACTTTATATGAGATAAATTGTTCTATTTATCTGGTGGTATTAAAACAGCATTAGACGTCAATTTAATTTCAGGAGAAAAAAAAAGTAAATTATATTTCGAATTAGAATTAGAATTCCAATCCCATTTCCAAAACCAACCAAACAGCTATTTCTTTTTCTTCAAACCTTAAGACCATAATCAAATATAATCATATTCCAAACAAATTCTATGATTCCCAAAAATATTGTCTACGCATAAGATATGTATATTATGAAAAATAAAAATAAAAGGGCAATGGGGATGATCAAATTAGTATTTACCGACGGGAACGAGGGGGTTCCGGACGCGCTTCTTCTCCTCGAATAGCTGTTCAAAGTTGGGTTCCGCCGTACCCATCTTCTCCATTAATTTACTCTCTCTCTCTCTCTCTCTCTCTCTCTCTCTATATATATATATATATATATATATATATATATATTACTCCACTTTGTTTTACGGCAGGAGAAAGAACAAGTGGATCACGCAGAAGCGCAAATCTGAAATTTTTATGCTGGACGCCATTAATAAATTCAATATTGGCAGTCGGTGACTTGGGTCTTGGAATTGTAATCGGGCTTCATTCACGGCTCACAGGATATGGGCCTACTTGCGACCCATATATGCACATAAATTCATAAATATTATATTTGGCTCAACTTGGACTAGAAAAGGATCTAATTCAGAATGGATTTCTCAATTAGTGTTCGTATAATAGTGTTATTATCGACACATATAAGTTAAAATTGTTCATGCCTTTATGTTGTTTAAAATATTTAACAAGAAGTTTAATTTTATATTTATCAATAGTGTCATCAGCTTTTATCTTCTTTTTTTTTGAAAATCTACTTATAGTCTAATAATTTGCTTCTGGAAATAAGATCCATCAGTTCTCATATATAATTATTCATAATAAATTCAGTTTTACTATCGAATATCTCCTTGTAATAAGAAGTTTCTGGAAAGGACATTGCCTTGGAGTAGATTTAAGGTTCATTTTCTACCAAGTATGTTAAAAAAGCAAAACCAAATATTTTGGTCATTTTTGTCCCTTTACTCTTTCTAAGCTTAACTTCATTATTTTTTTAATTGATGATGATTACTTGAGTTAGCCTCAATCTTTCTCTTAAGTGAATAATTTTATCGTACTTCATTTTAAGAAAACACATCCTCAAATAAATTAGTATTTCTTGATTTCATAATAGTATTAAGACGAATATTTTCAATACTTTATTTGTGTACAAGAGATCGATATGCACTATTATTATATGCATATCTAAAAAATACACATTCCACAGTCTTAGATCCTATCTTAACATTTTAAGATCAAGTATTGCTATCTTTGTAAGACACCCCCCCACACATTAAAATATTTGTTGGAGGGTCTTCTACCTTTATAGAATTCATATGGTGTTCTTTCTAACTTTTTATGAGGTATTTTGTTAAGTATATAATTAGCAATTAGAATTGTCTCTCCCTACAAGCTTCGAGGTGCTCTCGAACTTATCAATATGTTATTCATTATTTTTTTATGTTCAGTTGTTACATTCCGCAATGCCATTTTATTTTGGTGAATAAAGAGCAGTAGTTTAGTGGAATACTATTTTGGAAACAGAATTCATCAAATGGTGCTTCGTATTCTCAACCCCTATCACTTTTTATTACCTTTATCTTTTTGTTAATTTGATTTCCAACTTTATTCTTGTGATGTTTAAGCAATTCAACAGCTTCATCTTTACTCTTAATAAAATATGTATAATAATACCTTATGCAATCATCTATAAAAGTAATATAATATTTTTTCCACCTCTAATTTATATAAATTTTAAATTACTAATATCTGAATGAATTAAGTATAGAGGTTTACTACTTTTTCAATTGTTTAAAAATAAGTTTTTGTGAATCTTGATTCTACACAAATATCACACTTATGATTTTAAAAAAACCATGCTTGATAATAATTCATGATTTATTAATCTTTGTATAGAATTATAATTCACATGACCTAACATATCATACCACACATCATAAAACTTAAGAAAATAAGGAGAAGAGATAATCTTATTACTACTACTACTACAACAACGATCATTACATTCATTTTAAAAATGTCATCACAAAGATACTCTTTTTTCTATAAATATATTACTCTTTACATAGTATAAATTTATCTCTTAAACACCATCTTAAAACTATTTTTACTCAACAATGAGTCAGACACTAAGTTTTTTCTAATGTCATCAAAATGCAGTATATTATTGAAGGTTAGAGGCTTTCTAGATGTCACGTTCAATTTGACCTTTCTAACACCTAGTATGTTGGAGGTTGATGAGTTCTTCATATATAGGTTTTCTCTATCCAGTTTTTATAAGTGAAAAACATCCTTTTAGACAACAAACAAGTTAAATAATATAAAACTTGAAATAAAGCAACTTGATAAACAAAAATATTTAAATTATACAAGATAAAAAATAAGCACTTTTTTTTATTCTAGTTCAAGCTAAACATATATTATGTCAAAACATTATGTTTAAGCAAGAAAGATAAAATGCATGATTATACTAAAAAGTTTGCAAGTAACATGTATAAACTATACAAAGATATAAACATGGTTTATAAAAGCTTAGTTCATAAAATATATATCATGCAAAAACTCAAAAAGATTCAAATAAATTGCATGAATTATAATTTTAAAAGATAAATTATAACTTTAAAATAAATATATATAACAATTTTCTAAAATTAAATTAAAAAAAAAACATAAAGCTTTAACCAAACTAAAAGTTTCTAAATTAAAACATATAGTATGGAAATAAATTTATATTTTGAGAATATAACAGATTAAAAATAAATAAATTATAACTTAAATTTTAAAGATGTTAAAATCTCTTTAACAATTAATCTATATAATGAATATTTTTTTTTCCCACATGATAAACTAAGTCTAATATATAGAATAAAGCCTTAAGATTATAGTCAAAGTTTATAGACATAGATAGACTAGTATGAAGATATGTTTAATTTATCATAACACGATTGTAGTTCAAAAATAATTAGCATGAATTAAAGGCATGTTAAATAAAAAATGTTCAACAAAAGCCTAGAGTTTATACGTATTTAAATTTGTAGACTCAAGACAAACATGCTTAGATCAACTATGTTTAAATGAAAACATGAAGGGTACTTACATGTTAAATCACTTTAAAGTAATGAATCTTAATTTTATTATTACCAATGATGAATCATTTGTTCTAATTACTCCTCACTTGTGCAACTAGGATATAAACAATATTTCTCTCAAGATTCCAAACAAAATCACCTTGGTTTAGATACATCTTTAAAACCAAGATTTTTTAACCAAAAATTATAAAACTCAAATATCTCCCAACAATATGAACCTAAACTATAGATTTGGGAGGAAAACCAGAGCATAAAAATGAATAAAAACACTAAAAATAAGGTGAGAAAGAGTATAGAAAAATCTGAAAAATCTAAGTTTTAAACTCTTTCTTCACCTCTCTTTTTAAAGTGAATTTCAAAAGTTAAAAGGTTGAAGAATTATTAAAAATTATTTCTCACAATTATTGATAATTGATTAACTACCATAAATCAAAAATTAAATATAGAAAAACTAAGATTTGTTTAGTGAAAAAACCAGAGGTTCTTATTAATTTCTCATTAACCCATATTTTTTATTTATTTAAAACAAATTTCCAACGACAATCACTAAACCAAGTCAAATTGTTTTCTTACTATATTTATTATTCTTCTTACATTTTATCCAAATTGTATTTAAAATTATTTCCTCATTTAAATCATTTATTTTCCTCCTTTCTTACAATGATGCTTTTATTAATTCTAATTTCTTAATAGTTTTAACAAGTTTAAAATTTTGAAATCAATCTTCAAATCTATATTACCCAAGATAACTTGTCAAGATTTAGATTTATTGGACTTTTATGTTTAAAATACTTAATATAATGTCATAGAAATGAAGAAAATGATTTTCGACTTCACCACTCGATGGAGCTACAGTAAATTTTATACGCACCCTAATTTCTTGGTTTGTTTCATGTCTGCAATTTTCTTCAACGCTCTTTTCTTCCCTACAACTCCCAATCCCTAAAAAAGCACAAGCCTTCGGGACCTCTCAAATCCATAATCTTCATCCAAAACACCAAAAAAATCATAACCCAAGCCTTTATCTTTATCGACCAAACCTTTTCATAGTTTAAATTCGAATATGTCACCATCAATAACTTGAGTCCTCGCCTCTCTAATGGGTCTTTCCTGTATTTCAAAATAAAAAAATCATATATATACACGTATCCATCACATGCATGTTAGAACATTTGATCTAGGGCATTTTTCTCTCATAATTTTGTTGTCCCCACTAGAATTCGGTAATGATGGATTCAATCTCCTCACACAAACCAATTGGGAGTAGCTTCTTTATTAATCAATGTTAATAATGATTGTTTTTTCCAAGTTCAGTTACTTTGTAAGATATACAGTCCGGTGTCTATTTTCTGACAAAACACAAAAAGTATGGTATATAGTTTTTCATCTCTTTTCAAGTACAGGGCTATTAGATCACTTTGTTATTTGATCTTCATAACTCAATAATTTTGCTCAGGCGAAAAAAAGGGAAATGGCAGTACAGAATGTGCTCCCCATCTCTTGGGTGGATACTGGCCATGCATTCTTGCATTTCTTTCCTGTTAAGATTGGATACGAACAAGGAGCACAAATATAGAAAAAGCGGGGTCCAAAACTCAAATACTGAGTTATCATCCTGCACCTTATTGTAGAATTTATTATCTGGCACCTCGAACAGGAGAGCATCCAGCAGCTGCTTCTCACAATCACTTGCTGGGTTAGTGACGCACTAACCAGAAAAATGAACATATTTCCAACTTGTATAGCTTCCCAAAAATGAGAGCGAGAGAGAGAGAGGTCGGCTGTCCAAGAGATATCAGCATTAAAACTACTCGTGTATATAGATGACGCCTGTAAATTTTAAAGGCATACCCCTAACCCAATAAAACAAAGTCCTGACGCCTGTAAATTTCCATTATTGCAATACAAGCACATAAGCAATCAGGTAAAGGAAAGAACATTGCCATCAATAATACACGGGGTGATCTTCCCTCATTGAAAAAATCTACTCCACCCTAGATTTTATAAATTAACAAGCCACACCCCATCTTTAATGAAGGTAATATGGGGGGTAACAGGGCTCTGACAAGAGTATTGCAACGTACCTAGACAAATACTCAAATTCATGGCTTAAGATCATCAGAAATTGCAGAAGGTATGCCATGAGTGGTAAGAATATCTACAGTAGCTTCCTTGGCAGTCTTTGTCCGGAGAACAACTATCTGCACCAAAGTACAGGTATAGAAATCAGTACCAGACAGAACTAGTATAAATAGCCGAGATGCAAATGTTGGAACACACAGACCCAAAGACCCTCTGTGTGCGCGCGCGCGCGCGCGCGTGTGTGTGTGAGAGAGAGAGAGAGAGAGGACCTGGTCATATTCCAGATCAAATTTCAGAAACTCATCATCAAAATTCTCAACCATGTTGGCCAAGCTCTTCAAATTCTTCACTGGCTTACCATTGAAAGCAACAACCTGCATAGATACAGAATAAATGACATCCAAAAAGAGATGTAGTTCACCAAAAGAAAAGGGGAAATAATAAACAGGTTATACCAACTCAACGACAGAAATAAAAAGCACTAGTTACAAGACTGTGATTCTTCACCTGGGTGTTAACAATGTCCTCATACCCAATATTAATGTCAGCTACAAGCACCTGCCAGAAATTTTCCAGGAGAAGAAAAGTAAAGTGCAAGATCAGTAGAGTAGAATAGTGGCCATAGGAGCTGACATGTGTGCGTGCATGTGAACGTGTGTGTGAGAGAGAACCTGAGAAACCACAACTATCTGCTCATCCGGGGATTGTGGCATTGAATGCAAAAGTTTGTCCAGAAGCTTGACAGGAGCTTCAAATTCATATTCCTTGCCATACTGCACAATTATGCAAAAGAGCAGAGGCAATGTAAAATCAGTTGACCATGAAAGTACTATAATGCTAAGTATGGCATTAAACAGAGAGAGAGAGAAATCCATGAGAAAGTTGGCATGAAACTGAAGCTGCAACTGGCAAGGTGTGAAAAATTGGAATAAATAAATGAGGTTAATATACAATTAATTATTTGTCTTCAATACCCATTAAATTAAGTTCAGAATATAGCAAAATCATAGAGATGGAGAACAATACTGGAATAGATAAACATGTAAATGCAAGCTACAAAAATAAAGGCTCCGCAGGTGAAATAAAATACTTTTGTTGAAAAAATAAACAGGAATCCTCATATTGCAACCCTTAGAACAAGAAAAAAGAACTATGGCTAACAAAACATAGAAGTATTACTACAACAGAAATTCATTTTAATTACAATCCATATTTCTAATCCTAGTTTACAATGCGAAGTTACAAAAGGACAGTGATAACAGAAAACAAGCTCAGGAAAGTTTGATGGAACTCACTTGTGACCTACTTAGATGAATATCCATTTCAACCCAAGATAAGTTCTGGATTTGGACATTCAATTACACATTAGCACATTTTCATTAGGTGAACAGGTTTAGTATGTAGGAAATCGGCTTCAATAACAGGTTAATGCCCAGAGTATTAGTAAAATTAGAATTTAGTCCTTGTATTTCTACAATTAACACACTTCCTCTAATGTTTTATGATGTGGTGAAAGTTCACTATCCTATCATCCCCAGATTCAAAAGCCAAGAAAAATCATGGTGTTGATTTATTAAACATAAGTTGATGTACCTACAGGCAAGACAGATAAATGACTCCATGATGATGCACCAATTACAAATTAGATTATGCAGTACTACATAAACCATAACCTCCTTAAAGCATTTGCACCAACAAATACATGCAAACTTGCACAAACATACAAGAAGAAAGTTTAATGGGCCTTGTCTCTAACACATAAAGCATACAAGTTGAAAAATATCACGCAGTAACACCATATTCAAGAAATGTAATAAATATCACACAGCCATAGCTTCATGCACAAAAAGAATTAATCACTCACTTCATAGAGTGTCAATTAAAATAGATGTATTTAAGACCCATCAAGTTTTACTAACTAACTAATACTAAGAGAAGGCAATGGCAGTATCATGAGAAAATATATACAAAAAGGAAAGCAAAAGGTGAAATATGCACCTCAGAACGGAGATAAGGAACAGAAACTGTTGTGAATACAAATCCTGCAATAATATAATAGGATGGAGGTTTTCCCTTGACATGCGGAGGAATTAGCCTTCTGTGAGTTGAGAGTTTGATGTCAAATTCTAGAGTCTTAGAATTCCGAAGAACTTTGATCACAGCATTATCCCCAGTATACTTTTGGGAGATAAGATAGCTGAAACCAATGCGCTCACCATGCCGAAAGGGAACTGATATGTCAAGAACAAAAGGAGGCGAAAATTTCATGCCACAAAGAATGCCATGTGAATTAACTTTGGAAAATCAGAGTTCCTAACAAAGCTCCAGGAGCTTGTTTTTAAGCATAAAACATTATACACGAACCTGTTCCATCATTAGCAATATCTACCCCATCAAAGCTGAGAATGATGTCAGATGGCTGCAAGACTTCAGATTCTGGAGCAGTGGGATCAATTCTTCTGATACGAACACCCTTCTGATCAGATTTCATACCCATTGCAACACGCATATCTGGATTTTCCATTTTCTGCCATTCAATCCCAAGAAACGGAAATCCTAGCATGTAAGGGATGATCATTAGACTTTAACCAAGATCAATGAGCAATGTGATACTACAACAGACACATTGCAATTTAATTACACAGTATACACCTGTAAACAAAAGCCAGAACCAAACATGTACAAATACTTACCTGTGTATGCTCCATTCTTCTCATAATCTTGGATGAAGTGCTTGATGACCGGAGTTGGTATAACATACCCTATATTCTCAGCATCTTCATGTTTAAGGGACTGAAACGCAATGCCCACACATTCACCTTTATCATTAAAGGCAGGACCACCAGAATTTCCTGAGTTTATAGCAGCATCTATCTGCAAATGAAACCATGAGAAAGGCATGTGAGGGAAATAGTTCGATAATTACAGATAGCAAAATGCAAGGGTTTCAACAACATTACTTGCAAACCCAGAAGCTCTGTGGATCCATGGGCGTAGGATAGGATCTCTATCCGAGATACAACACCACTTGTAACAGAAATTGTGTCCCCTCCAATTGGGTAACCAACGACAGTTACAGCATCTTGAAGTGAAGGCAATTCTCCAAACTCTACAGGTGACACACCTTCCCAGAACTCATCATCATTGACTGTTAGCAAGGCTGCAAATCACAAAAAGAAATTTTGCTTTGAACAAAATATCTCATCCTTTGCATCCATTGAGGTATATAGAGTTAATAAAGCTCACTCCTTTATAAGAGAACCACACATTTAATTCACATTCTGATTCATCTTATGTGCAAGATCTACTTCTACAATTTTCTTTTCCAGTACAAGTATCTGTCATCTAGTTGTAATTCATCACACCCATTCCCTTGCCACAGGGACCATCTCTTATCCTAACATATAACTATCCATATCCCCAAGGGACTCCATGAAACTTGTATGAATTTTTCTTGCAAGTCACATTTACTATTTCAAATCTAAATCAAAATTGACTAATTACTCCATTCCATAAAATAAAAAAAAAGTGAACATACAAGTTATCCTAGCCAATAAAAGCTGGTATTTTTCGTTCTATGCCAAGAAAGTAGGGTGCAGAAAATACCAAAAGCATCAAACAACAACATAAAGCTTAAAGTCGACAATAGTAAAAATTGATTAAGCACGTATCTATCTCAAAAATATGACCTATAATTGATTGAGCTTAAAATCGAATACAACACGAAAAGCTTGAATCTTTACCAATATCACATTCAGTTCCAATAGCAAGAACAGTAGCCAAATACTTAGTATCAGAGCCACGCTTCTTAAGCTTAACCTGTGTATAATGCTCCACAGAATGCGCATTAGTCAAAACCCTCCTTCCACCAATAACAAAACCACTACTACTGGAACTATACTGCCTCTTCCTCTGCCACGGAAGCGATAAATTCGGCTCCGTGTGCACACAAAACACTTTCACCACCGCATCCATCGCCGGAACCACCCTGGTCACGCCCTCCACAGGCGGCGCAACCCCAATTTCACCATTTATTAATGGCGGGGGTTTCTCGGGCTTCTCTGGTGAGTGCTTGGGTCGTTTCTTAGGACGGCCGCGGCGGTTTTCGTGTTTTTTGGCGCTAGTTGGGGTGGTAGAATTCACGATTTCGACATTGTTAACGGAGAAAACCTCATCGTTTATGGTGGAAGTTGTGGGGTCTAGGGTTGTCTGGGTTTTAGATTTGCGGCCTCGTTTCTTCCGTTTTCCGTCACTGGCCATTGAGGAGGGAAGGAGGTTTAGTGTTTTAGGGTTTGTTTTTGAAAGTTAGATTTTGAAGTACAGTCGTAGATTGTCAGTGTGATGATTTTGTAATCTATATTGTAAGGGTTTATGTTAAAAGCAATCAGGCCCGCTGGGGAGGAAAAGAGAAGAAGGTACGGCAAAGCGGATTTATGAGATTGGGTATTCTAATAAATAAGGTAGATATTTCTATTTTAAAGTATTTTTAATTTAAAAATATATTAATATAATATCTTTACTTTTTAAAATTTAGTTTTGATATTAATATGTTAAAATAATTTAAAAATATTAATAAATAAATAAATGATGTTTTGGCTACATTATTAAACGCTCTTTATAGTTCTAGAGGCATCGTTCTCCTTTTTGCATAAAAATTTATTTAATTAATTAAATAGCTTTTTATATTAAAATTTATACATTATTATTTTTAAAATTTTAATTTTTTACAAGCTAAAATAAAATGTTTTTTTATTTATAGAGACTTTTTTTCATTTATTTTACATGTAAAAATCTATCTTATAATAATTTTAACTAAATAAATATTTTTTTTAAATATAGTTTTTAAAACTCTAACTTTAAGTATTTTTCTTAAAAAAACATTTAACCGCAATCCCATAAATCATCACAATATCAAGCATAGACTTATTGGATTTACACAATGCACCTTTTTTTTTATCCTTTTAACGTTTTTGTATTATAGTTGTTGAATTTATTTTTTTTCAAATTTATCCTTTTTTATCATGTTAGCTTGGAATTAGATTTTATGACGTGTTTTGATTTGTTTTTTTTATAAAATTATTGTAGTGTGAAAAAAAATCATTATATTGAATTGATATTTTATTTTGTAAAGAAAAATCATTTTTTTTCCTTGCAAGAAAAAGGGATCAAATTTGACAAGGCAACAACAATGCAAGGTTTTTTTTTGTAATTGTTGTTTAAAGTCACACCTTTTTAAAGAATTTTTACACTTTTATTTTCGATCTTTATAGTTTTTGAAAGTTTAGTTTTGGTTCAAAATTTTATTTTTTTTATTTTTCAATCTCTAACTTTCAGATATTAAAGAGGAAGTCATCGAAAAACAACTAAAAAGAAAGAAAGATTTTAATTGGTCAATTTTGGGAAACAAAAATAGTGATTTTTATATCAATGTATTGGATGTTTTGAGGAGAGTTTGATAAAAGTGGATTTTCCTCTCACAATGCCGGAAAAAATAGATTGATGTCATTAAAGTTTTCTTTATTTACAGTTTTTTGTGTTTTAGAGAGATTAGTGTTCGGTGATTTCAAATGGGTTTTTAAAAGCCTTATAATGTGTTTCAATGGGTAGCCTGGGTTTCTAGGCCTAAGTGCCATGTCATCTATTTATGGGTAGGTGGCCGAGCATACACTAGTCTGTCAACCCTAACAGTGTTTGGCTTTTTTGTTTTTGTTTTTTTTTTAATTAATACTCTCCTTTTTATATACTTTTAACTTTACATTATTTTTTATTTAAATTTAAATTAACACCATATTTGATTTTTTAAAATTATTTAAATCATATTATTTAATTATTTTATATTTTTATAATACTCTAAAGATATTATTGTAATTTATTTTTAAATTTTTTCTTTTATATATGATATAAATAAACTGTATTTGCATGATGTATTTATAAAATAAAAATCATTTATCTTTAATAAAAAAAAAATAACCTCTAACGTAAAAAAAAAAACATATAAATTAAAAAGAAACATATAAATTAAAAAGAAATCAAGGTTAAATATTTTTATACTTATCTATCTTTTACTTTTATAATAAATATTAGCCTTTTATTTTAGTATTTAATTTACATTAACAACTATTTCTCAGTTTATATGATTTTTTTAAAAAATTATTATTATGTGTAAACAAACTTTGTGCTTCGCAATTAAAAAATATAATACAATAAAATGTATTCACAATATTAGCACACTATTCTAGCATGTTAAAAATTAAGTTGGAATCCTACCTGCAACAAAGTGCAAGTTATCAAGCTAATTTTACACTAAGTTTAGATAATTGTTTTGTATCACTCTTGAGTATGCTAATTTTTAGCTTCTTATCAATTTAGTACATGAACCATAGTTATTAAACCCGACTTGGGGGTTGTCCTGGTTAAGGGGATGGATCCCGGGTTTCATAGGTGGTCAACTCGGATCAACCCGGAAAAATTTTTAAAAAAAATTAAAGTTTTAATATTTTATATGAAAAAATTAAAAAAAAAATCCATGTAAATATAGGCTATACATATTTTAAATAATGAAGTTTAAAAGAATATTTTAAAAAAAAATTTTATCCCAAATTGAAAAAATATAGTTTTTTCTTGAAAACATAGAGTATATATACTAATGGGTTTCAAATCTCACATTGAAAAAACATAGCTTTTTTCTTGTGAACATAGAATATATATACTAAAGGATTTCAAATCTCACATTTGAAAAAAAAATCATCGGGTCTCACCCGGGTCACGGGTTGACCCGCTGAGTCGACTGGGTTTGGCCGGGTAGTTTCACCAAACAATCTTTTGACAAACCCAGACCGGTCCAGCCCCCAGGTCGACTAGGTCCCGGGTCGACCCATCGGGCCGGTTTGGGTTTAATAACTATGAGATGAACTCTATTTTTTTATCAAATAAGTATATAAATCTTTTTTACCATGCCTTATGAATGCCAAAAATGACCAATCACCTTCCTTGCTGATGGAGGAAATGGAGGCGCATCCAAGGTGGCGATGTGTGTAAGGCATCTCTCGGTGGTTAAGCGGTGATTGAATTTAAAGGTTTTCCTCCATTTGCTTCTTATTTCAATTGTGCCCCTCATTCTTTTTATTGTCCTTTATTTGTTTTTAATTATTTTTTTTAATTTCATCATTTATGATACAAATCAAGTCAAGTCCGAATTTGGCCTTAAAATGTATGATAATTAGTTTTGTGAGATCAGTTGTATCTCTAAAACCGTACATTGGAACAAGTTAAAATTTTATAAGGAGATACTAGACACATGTAACTATAATTTGGGAGATTTTCAGGTCAAATGGATTTTGAGAACATATAATTTCATAGGGTCAAAGTTACTAGACAAATCTTATCATATCTACCAAACTAGACCTTTGTTTTGGAACATATCTGGAGATACAGGTAGAATATCTCTACGATTCAATTGTTCTAGAAACTAAAAATATCAAGCCTGCCAACTATATATGGTAGCTCCAATAATTAATTCATATAAGAGAGAAAGAAGTATTTGAAGTCAGGACTAAAATTTTGCCAATAATATGTGAAATTTAGAGTCAGGCTTCATAAAGGATTTTGACATGAAGAATTTGTTTTTATTATTGTATTTTATTTATTTAATTAATATTGAATAATTATTTTTAATTCGAATTTGTTTTGACCCACTAGAAATTGTTTAAGAGTTTATTTTATTGTACGTATGTTAGTTGATTGCTAGTTTAGACTCATTTCTTTTATTTATTTGTGGCAAAACAACTTTTTTTTGTATGGACAAAAATTGTACACTGACTTATTAAAGATTAACTAGCTTCGTGGTGTCATTTGCCTACTTAGGGTTCTTAGATATAAGGTTATCTCCAGGTCTAAGTCTTTTTTCAAATTCTTAGTAACAAAGTTACCTCTGGGTCAATGTTCTATCAAACTTGATTTTTAGTTTTCCGGGTTGTTATCTACTTCGTTGAGAGTTGTTTGACCACTTAATCAAAAGGTTTCACATCACTTTAGTATTTTGTCATATTTGAAATTTATATCAAATTTTGTCCTTATTATTTTGATTAATAGTTTTTTTATAAAAAAAATTCATCCCTTATCATTTGATTTCATTTAGTTTTTACTAGTTAAGTAGCTCGTGCTACACAACAGGCTAACCTTTGTTTCAACATAAAAATATAAAAAAATATATTTTTTTAAATAAAAAAATATAATATTCAAGTAATTGGCTTGAGTAAGTTTAATAAATTTTGTTAATTTAATAATATCATTAGAAAATAAAAATATCGACAACAAACAAAACGAAAAAAAACAACAAAGATTCAATGTAAAAGATGAATGTTTGTCAATATTATGGAAATATATCTTCAAAATATTCCAAAAACATCACAATGATCTTATTTGTTAACAAAGTACAAATAAAATAAGAATATGATAATTTCATAGAAATAAAAAAACATGAATATAAAAAAAATAAAACAAAAAAAGTCAATAATTGTTAACTTTTTAAACTATGACCCGGGTTATAAGATCAAAAGCATTATATATGAAAAAATCATGAGGGTTAAAATCTAAAAAAAACAATACAAAAAAAATCCAAAAAAAATACAATAAAATAATGAATTTTTAACATTGCAATGAACAATAAATCAAAAGGCAACAATAGATCTTAATTTTGAGAGTTAAATTGAAAAGAATAAAAACATTAATAAAAGGACAAAAATAAAATAATACACTATAAACTTGGATTGAAGGGTCAAACTAAAAACAATAAAACTTTTCATAAGAGATTCAAGGAAAAAAAATAAAAATTCATAAGAATAAGTATAAAATCCTAAACACCAACACATAATAAAAAAACTAAATATATAGAATTCTTCAATGTGTTTTTTTACACAAAAAAAACTCCTAAATATAAATCGAAAAACTTATACACGCATCTAATTAAACAACCCAATAACCATTGTATAAAGCAATGAAAAAAAATTCATCAACAATAAACCAAAATGAAATTGAGAAAACCAAGTGAAAAATAAAGATCAAGATATCTAACATCGCAATATGTGTAATTTACTTGGTTATATTTAATGAATTCCTCTATCAAAATAAATTTGTAATAGAAAAACACATAAAATTTATAATAGAAACCGACATACACATAAAATTTATTGAACAATAATTTAAAAAAACAATGCAAGGCTTCACATATGAAAAATCTTATAAAAAAATTAATATTAAAAAAAACAAATTTAATCTATATAAAATTAAGAAAAAATCACAAATGAATCATACCTACCTCTCTAAAAATTAAACACACTTAATATCATTTAAAAATAATCACAATCTAATTAAAACATAAATCCAAAATTTATTTGAAAAATATACACAAACAATGCATTATTTTTTTAAAAAAACTAAAAAATAATAAAAAAACAAAAAAACCTAGGCAGACGCTGCTGGGCCTAGCCCAATAAAGCAACGGCCCGCGCGTGGCCCATTATTTTTAAAAAAAGTTTAATGGGGCAGACGATGCATTGTCGGCCCTAATTATTAAAAAAAATAACGTGTCGTCTGCGAAACCCTGAATCCAACCATTGTGTTGTCCGAAAAAATAGGCTCCTTTGTTTTTTTCACCCAAAATCTCATTTTCAATCCATTTTAACCTAAAACACCTGGTAAACACTATAAAGATCTTGCTAAACTAATTTATGGCCACTAAAAAACCAATAAACAGCCCCAAAACCCAAAATTCACCCAAAACAAAAAATTCTTCCCAAGCTTAGATATGTTGTTTTAGGTATTTTCAAGGTAAAAAACACCTAAATATAACCCCTCCTCATTATATGGAATATTTTGACATAAAAATCAACTATTTTGATGGTCAAAATCTTTCCTAACGATAATTCTCTCTCTTTAAGCCAGAATCCAGCAACTCTCTCTCTCTCTCTCTCTC
>Ga0325403_1001711_pt1 | contig 18642 bp, 13 predicted proteins | sample PopdelMetagenome_19_FD_205665 | JGI IMG/M metagenome (GOLD analysis project Ga0325403, IMG submission 205665) | Populus deltoides microbial communities from Bellville, Georgia, United States - Xylem-PdKOR-R4 | ecosystem: Host-associated > Plants > Phyllosphere > Stem > Wood/Secondary xylem...
TATCTTGAGAATAAAAAATGTTATTTTCTCAAAGCATATCATTGCCATTAATTTTATTTAAGAATTTAAACTCCTTGGCCAATGGTCATTAGCCCACCAGTGATAGATTATTGGAGGCAGCCGAATCAGAAATCAGAATCCAAGCAAGCAAACAACACTTTGATTATACAATAATAATAATAATAATAATAATTCAGGAATGAAAAGACCAAAATGATCCCTTGGAAACCACTGCTCATTGGCACTTGAAAACGATCCCGTTTCTTCCTCGCTGCTTTCTATCATCAGGCTGCCATAATACCAACAAAGCATAACATGCTACCTGCTCATCATCCATCTCATGAACAGTGGCAATATTCTCCACTGGCATCCGCAAACACAAGAGCTAGCGCTGTCAGCTCTGAAGTCGAGAAAGCAGCACCCAACTGCTTCGACGAGGCATCCCTTCATCTCGTTCCAGGCAAAGAACATCTGATCGTCGTCGCGGTTCCTGAACACGTGTCTTGTTATAACGGAAGTTTCCCTGATTTGCCTACTGCAGTCAAGGGCTCAGTCCCTGGTCTGGTTGCAAAATCACAACGCAGACTCATTGCCTGTAAATTAATTAAGGGCATTCGTTCTCCATCAAATCTGCTCCCATTAATTTCATTGGATTAATTACAAATGCCCTGTAAATTTAAATATTCATGAATGTGTAAGTGGGCGTTCTCCACTGATTCTGAGGATACGCGCGCAGTGATGTCGACTGTGTAAGTTTGATCAGCTGTTCCTCTTTAGAGCCTGTTGGAAAATTAACATGAAAAGATAGAAAATCAAGTACAGTTTCTAGGCTAAAACAAACAAGCACAGGCCATCCTCCAACCTGGTTTACTGCCCTCGTGTTGTTTTAAAATGTTCATATTTTTATTATTTTTATTAATTTTATTTTTAATCACCTAATAATGCTCTTGTAGAGGGATCGACCGACCTTGCTGGCTAGAATTCTGTAAAGGACTCCATGATCGATGTTTGTGGCGTTGCACCTAGCTAGTGACTTACAGTTGTTCTAGCCCAGTTAAAGAAATAGTAATTTCTATAAAAATCACACATTCATTTTTATTTTATTTTTATTTAGTCACGTATAATTCATTAACAAGCCTTCACAAGGAACATACAAAAAAAAAATAAAAAAAAATTATAGGATCTTGTTTCCATTCCATTACTGGTTCAAAATCTTTCATATCCGGCCTGATTATATCTCTTGATATATCACCATGGGTGAAATTAAGAAGGGCTGTAAATTTATTGGTTTTTATATTTATTTCATACTAAATAAATATAAAAATATAATCAATTACATACTCATCATATATATTTTTTTTAAGATAAGATTCAAACTCAAATATTTAATTTAATAAAATTATAAGGAGACAGTTTCTCGTTAAGGATTAGAAGTCCTGTTTGGTCACATGCATGCCTTCCTTGGAACATTGTTATTCCTTGCATGATATAAAATAAATGGTAGGTCGCTTCATGCATGGGCAGGGTGAAAATTCTTTCATACATACATACATACATACATACATATATATATAATATTAATGTAGAGCTTAATCCTAAACATATAAATAATTTTAGTGAAGGAAATAAATAATTCTTTCTCCCAGACCAAGGATTAGTCAATATTAATTTTACATATAAATAAATAAAAGAAAACACGATCAATTAATTTTAATCCTAAACACGCAATTAGATCAATTTAATCCTAAACATGCAAACACGACCCACAACTCTAAATGTGATTTAATTAAAGTTAAATCAAATAATCAACCCCTTCCCGCCACAAAGAACACACCTCTCCTCTATTTCCCGCTATTTTCCTTCACGAAAAAACGACACCGTCGCTACCCTCCCCTCAACTCAATTAAAGGACACCTGAAAAGAAAATTATTTATAAAAAATGGACAATTCATAATTTACAGACAGAGATCCATCCATGCATAGTTTTATCCACGCCTGTATAATTATTTTTTTGTGTAGTCGAGGTCGGTTTTACAGTTGTGTTGTAGTCACCCAACACGTCCACCTTCACCCCAAGGACACGAAAGTAATTCACCATACCAAAGGAGTGGCATCCTTGTAATATTTTTAACCCCCAAGACTTAATAAGAAAGACAAAACCCCCCATATATTTTCCTCTAGAAAGCTCGACATCTCTTCGCGCTCTCAATTTTTTTTCTAAAAAAATCTTCATTTTCTTCAATCAATTTTTGTAAGCTCCTCTTCCTCCCCCCCCGCCCCCCCTCCCCCTCCCCCCCGTTCTCTCTTCAAAATCTCTTTATTGAGCTAATTTTTAGGGTTTTTATATTTGTTTTTTAATCGATTTTTCTCATGTCTAATCATTACATTTTATGTTTTTGTCTTTCGTTTCAAAACCCTAGTTTATCTCTCGCTCTCTTCCTTTCTTGTAGGGACTTTGCTACATGAGTTATAAGCCGAATTGGCGGCGAATTTTTTCGCTTTATTGATTGAAGATTGCTCTGGTTCAGCACTGCTGCTGCGAGGGATTTAAAGAAGGTGAGTTTTTATAGGGTTTCTGTTCGTTTTTTACTGTACGTGATAGTGTTTTGAAGTTGGGGAAATTGTGATCTCGGATTTTAATTGAGTGAAATTGACGTGGGTTGGTGTTGTTTCGTCGTTATTGAGTGAAAAATGGTTGGTAGCGAAGGGATTTAGGGTTTTGAAGAGGAATTGAAGTTGAGACTTTTTTTTTTTTTATGTGTTGATGGTTTGTTGTTGTCGATTAGGGCTGAGAAATTGGGTTTTAGGCTTGTAATTTAATGGGTTTTGAAGTGGAATTGAAGTTGATTCGGGGTGCTTTTGGGTGTTCTCTATCAAGGCGGAAAATTTGGCCTTTCGGCTTGTAATTTGAAGGGTTTTTTTAATAAAAAAATTACAGAATTGGTCATTGGCTTATCAGGGTTATAGTATGCAAGAGGCTGAATTTTGAAGGTCTCGTGACTCTGCTTTGTCTCTTGCCAAGGGTTGTTATTGTTTCATCTGTGTCTGGTGACTAAGTTTTGCAGTTGCTTTATCTTTTGAACTTGCTAGTTTTACATCATAAGAAAGAATCAAAACGCTAATTGTGACCATTGGTTTAGGGGGTGGATTGGGCATGAACTGAAATGCATAACCTTTTCTTCTATTTTCAGCTTGTCAAACTAAAAGGTTTTGAGCTAACTGTATATGCCTAGAGATTTTTCTATAGTAATTATTCTCCTAGTTACTATCATATCCATCTTGAATATCTTTATTTTTTTATTCTCAAAAAAATAAATTTGTAATCTAATTTGAAGTTGGTTGAATGTCTTTGTAAGCTTAAAGTTTGATCAAGACTTTGTTTGTTGCCCTTTGTGTTGATTATTTGTGATGTTTGGCTGTAGAGTTACTACAGTTAAAGATGGCTGATCAGAGGAATGGAACTGGGCAGCCTTCAAATGCTGCAAGAAATGCATATGCTATTGATGTGGAGAAGTTTAAAACACGGCTCAAGGCGCTTTATTCGAATTGGAATGAGAACAAGGCTGATTTATGGGGGTCTTCTGATGTTGTTGCTATAGCAACACCTCCACCTTCCGAGGACTTACGGTATCTGAAATCGTCAGCTTTGAATATTTGGTTGCTTGGGTATGAGTTTCCAGAGACGGTAATGGTTTTTATGAAGAAGCAGGTTCACTTCTTGTGTAGCCAGAAGAAGGCTTCTTTGCTTGAAGTTGTGAAAAAACCTGCTAGGGAAGTAGTGGGTGTTGATGTTGTGATGCATGTGAAGGCGAAGACTGATAATGGGACTGGTCTGATGGATGCTATATTCCATGCTATTTATGCTCAGTCGAGTGCTGATGGGAAAGACACACCTGTTGTTGGACACATAGCGAGAGAGGCTCCTGAAGGAATTATTTTAGAAACTTGGGCTGAGAAATTGAAGGGTGAGGGCTTTGAGCTTGCTGATGTAACTAGCGGGTTGTCTGATTTGATTGCTGTTAAGGATGCTGATGAGCTCATTAATGTGAAGAAGGCTGCTTTTTTGACTTTTAGTGTAATGAACAATGTTGTGGTGCCAAAGCTTGAGAATGTTATTGACGAGGAGAAAAATATCACCCATTCTGCTTTGATGGACGAGGCAGAGAAGGCCATTTTGGATCCCACTAGAGCTAAGGCAAAGTTGAAGGCAGATAATGTTGATATATGCTACCCTCCAATATTTCAGAGCGGAGGAGAGTTTGATCTCAGGCCTAGTGCTGCAAGCAATGATGAGCCCCTGTACTATGATTCTGCCAGTGTAATCATTATTGCTGTTGGGTCTCGATACAACAGTTACTGCTCAAATGTTGCCCGGACTCTAATGATAGATGCCACTCCCCTGCAGAGCAAGGCTTATGCAGTTCTTCTCAAGGCACATGAAGCTGCTATTGGTGCTTTGAAGCCTGGGAACAAAGTAAGCGCTGCTTATCAAGCTGCCCTGTCAGTGGTTGAGGAGGAAGCTCCTGAATTGGTTCCAAATCTGAGCAAATCAGCTGGGACAGGCATAGGTCTTGAGTTTCGTGAGTCGGGACTGAATCTTAATGCCAAGAATGATCGAGTTGTGAAAGCAAAAATGGTTTTCAATGTGTCTCTTGGTTTTCAGAATTTGCAAAATCAGATTGATAATCCCAAGATTCGGAATTTTTCATTGTTGCTTGCAGATACAGTTATTGTAGGTAATCTCATGATGCTCTGCTGCTTTTTCTTCATTTACACCCTATTGTTTTTCCCAATTGCATATCAATTTTTATGACAATAGAGGAATTTTGTTATCTTTTATTCCTTAAAATGCTTTTTTCCCCTAATGTTACATTCTAAACTGCTATTATTACATTGAATTCTGATTTTTTTTTTAATTCTCATTCTTCTCCATGATCTGGAAAATGCAGGTGATCAAAATCCGGATGTGGTGACTTCGAAGAGCTCCAAAGCTGTTAAGGATGTGGCTTACTCTTTTAACGAAGGCGAGGAGGAAGAACAAAAACCTAAAGCTAGAGCTGAGGTGAATGGCGGGGAGAACTTGATGTCTAAGACAACATTGAGGTCTGATAACGGGGAGATCTCAAAGGAGGAGCTTCGGAGGCAGCATCAAGCAGAACTTGCCCGCCAAAAGAATGAAGAAACTGCTCGGCGACTTGCTGGTGGAGGAAGTGCTAAAGGAGACAATCGTGCTGCTTCAAAGACTTCAACTGATTTGGTTGCCTACAAGAATGTGAATGACATTCCTCCTGCTAGAGACCTAATGATTCAGATAGACCAGAAGAATGAGGCTGTGCTTTTGCCTATTTATGGGAATATGGTGCCTTTCCATGTTTCCACAATCAGGACAGTTTCCAGCCAGCAGGATACCAACAGGACCTGTTACATTCGAATCATTTTTAATGTTCCTGGAGCAGCTTTTAATCCGCATGACTCCAATTCATTGAAGCATCAAGGGGCTATTTATTTGAAGGAGGTGTCCTTTCGTTCAAAGGATCCTAGGCACATAAGTGAAGTGGTACAGCTGATCAAGACACTTAGACGGCATGTTGTGGCCAGGGAGTCGGAGAGGGCTGAGAGGGCAACCTTGGTTACCCAGGAGAAACTACAGCTTGCAGGGAATAGATTCAAGCCGATAAGGTTGACTGACCTATGGATTCGTCCTGTTTTTACTGGCCGTGGAAGAAAGTTGCCTGGTGCTCTTGAAGCTCATGTTAATGGATTCCGATTTTCTACAAGCAGATCCGAGGAGCGCGTGGATATTATGTTTTCAAACATCAAACATGCATTTTTCCAGCCTGCAGAGAAGGAAATGATCACTCTCCTGCACTTCCATCTTCACAACCACATTATGGTGGGAAACAAGAAGACCAAGGATGTGCAGTTTTATGTTGAGGTGATGGATGTGGTCCAGACTTTGGGAGGTGGAAAGAGGTCCGCCTATGACCCAGATGAGATTGAAGAAGAGCAGCGGGAAAGGGATAGGAAGAATAAGATCAATATGGATTTTCAAAGCTTTGTGAATCGGGTGAATGACCTTTGGAGCCAACCCCAATTTAGTGGACTGGACCTTGAGTTTGATCAGCCTTTGAGAGAGCTTGGCTTCCATGGAGTGCCCCACAAAGTCACATCATTCATTGTCCCAACTTCAAGCTGCCTGGTTGAGCTAGTTGAGACTCCTTTCCTTGTTGTCACCCTGGGTGAGATTGAGATAGTCAATTTGGAGAGAGTTGGTCTTGGACAGAAAAACTTTGATATGACCATTGTCTTCAAGGACTTCAAGCGTGACGTTCTCAGGATTGACTCCATCCCATCAACTTCACTTGATGGCATCAAAGAATGGCTTGACACAACAGACATCAAGTATTATGAGAGCAGATTGAATCTTAACTGGCGACAGATACTGAAGACAATCACTGATGACCCACAGAGCTTCATTGATGATGGCGGGTGGGAATTTCTGAATTTGGAAGCTAGCGATTCAGATTCTGACAACTCAGAGGATTCTGACCAGGGTTACATACCATCAGATGCAGAACCTGAGTCCGAGTCCGAAGATGATGTCTCTGACAGTGAATCACTTGTGGAGTCTGAGGATGATGAGGAGGAGGATGATGAGGAGGACTCCGAGGAAGAAAAGGGTAAGACATGGGAGGAGCTGGAGAGGGAAGCAAGCAATGCAGACAGGGAAAAGGGTGACGATTCAGACAGCGAGGAGGAGAGGAATAGAAGGAAAGTGAAGACTTTTGGGAAGTCTCGACCCGCTCCGAGACCTGCCCCCAGACCCGCTCCGAGACCCGCCCCGAGACCCCCTCCCAGGACCGTCCCTGGTAGCATGACCAAGAGACCCAAGTTCCGGTAGATTTGATAGGAAATCTCGTGTTCTTTTGTTATTCATGTTTATTATCTGTTTAGCAGGTAGCAACAGTTGCTGCCTTAGAATGCAGGCCTTTTACTTGGGGTTAGAACCATTGGTAGTGGTAGTTTTTACGATTTTGTTATCTATCTATTGCCTTTTGGTCATTAAGTAGTTTCTGTTGGGAATAAGATCAATTCCTAACAAACTTAATCTTTGCATCTGTTATCAGTATCTTTCCGCTATCAACTTCATTTGCATGATGTTCCTACGTGCACTGCAATGCAATCCTCCACAGCAGACCATGATCCAGTAGTTGTTTTTAGCTTGAAAAATGCTGCGCCATGGATTGCATGAACAATTTCCTAGACTTGTGTGGCAGAACGAGCTCCTCGGATGGTATCTGGGTCAGAAGATGTGTGCCTAGAGAGTCTTCATGTTTGCGTTAATCTCCATCCTTGTTTGGCAAGGAGTGCCTGGCTAAGATGTTATGATGATGTCGCAAAACCCAAACCACCTCCTATCTTTGATGCATGCATGGACCTCATCACAATGGTTTAAACAGGAGAGAGTAAAGAACTAATAGGGTAATGGTAAGATACAAATTTTATTTAAAAATAATTTAATTATCCAAGCTAAGTGACACATAATAATGGAAATAGTATACAATAAAAGAAAGCAACACTTCATCCATCATAAAATCAAAGAGAAAACTGGGAAAAAAAAGCCTTGAACAAATGCAGCCATACTCATCTCTGAAAACATGAGCACGTTGCTGATTTCATGTTTAGCATAGCAAAACAGACAACTATCATGATGGATGCACGGTTTGAAAGACGCAGCAAATCTGTAAGTAAAATAAGATCAACTCTTTCAAAACAGAAAACAGCTCCATGCCATGCTATGAACCAGAGAAAGCAGAACATGGGAACCAATGACTTGCTGCGAAACATAATGATGTGGGCGAGTTCAAATAATACAATGGTTCTGAATAATCAGGTGTGGATGATCTTTCATGAACGAATTATATAGAAAACTTAGCAAATTCATTTATGACTCAATGAGACAAAGCGAAGATTAAGAAGAGATCTCTCCACATCAGAGGAACATCTTGACAAGAAAATACCATTTTTGACTTGATGATTGAATCAGGTTTAATTTTTTCCAAATAATTTTACAGGTCTAGTTTTATAAAAAGGTGAAGACCTCAAAGTTTGAAAGATGTTATTTGAGCTATTTTTTTCCAGTTTAATTTCAGATTTTATGTTGTGTTTCTTTTTTATATATGATTTTGATTTTGAAAGGTGAGAGAATATACAAGAGATAATTGTATAGTAATAAAGTATGAATTTGAGTTCTTGTGCGAGAACCCATTTCGAGAACAATGCTTTCTCTTGTTCACTGTCTTCGCATTTGGTGTATCCGTTTGCGTGACAAAGAAACCTCCATCTCTGTGACAAAAAAGGAGGGGTTTTACACACAACACGCTCAGCAACACCAACTGTACAGGAGTCACCATTTTGGCCACATGTGGTTGATCTTGCCTCCGATGCCATCAGTAACATTTGAGGAAACCATAATGTGGAATTTAAATTTGAAGATCCAAACGCAACTCATCATATTCTAATCGCTGGAAAGGAAATGATCCGAGGAGTACATTCACAAGCAGGCGATTCAAGGTAAAAATGGAAAGAAGCAGAAAAAATATACGGAAAGCTCTGAATTTGGATTCCACTATTTTACAAGTAAACGAATTGTTATGGCTGTGAGTTTCAAAACTAGTTTACAAGTAAAGAGTCTATAATCCAACCAGTTTGTCCAACGAGCATATAAAATAACAATACCAAGAAACAGAGAGGAGAGAAATCCAAAACATATGCTTCCTTGCAAGAGACATTATTCTGGCTAGATTATGTAACTACCACCTACAGAGCTGCAGCTGCTAGTTTAACAAGGCATAGAGGCATAGACACCTTTGGTCACCTTAGCTTGGGTCTCTTGTGAAGACCGCTGCTCACATTTCTTCTATCAGGTTGTCGGGTTACTGGCCGAGCTGGTGGCCTCGCTGACGGCCGGGCAGGAGCTCGAGCTGGTGGCCGAGCAGGAGCTCGAGCTGGTGGCCGAGCTGATGGTCGAGTGGGCGCTCGAGCTGGCTCTCGAGCCTTGCCAAATGCCTTGATCTTCCTTCTTTTTCTCTCCTCCTCACTATCTGAATCATTCCCCTTTTCCCTGTCAGCATAACTTGCTTCCCTCTCCAGCTCTTCCCATGTCTTTCCTTCCTCCTCCTCCGAGTCTTCCTCAGAGTCCTCTTCCTCATCATCCTCAGATTCCACCAAAGACTCACTTAAATCATCTTCATCATCGGAACCTGAGTCAGATTGCACATCTGAAGGCATGTACCCTTGGTCTGAGTCTGCTGAGTTTTCAGAATCTGAATCACTAACTTCCATGTTTAAAAATTCCCACCCACCATCCTCTATGAATTTTTCCGGATCATCAGTGATAGTTTTCAGTATAGGTCGCCAATTGAGATTTAATCTACTCTCGTAATACTTGAGGTCAGTGGTGTTAAGCCACTCCTTTATGCCATCTAGTGATGTAGAGGGGATAGAGTCTATTCGAAGGACATCCCGTTTGAAGTCCTTGAAGACAACAGTCATATCAAAATTCTTCTGTCCAAGGCCAACTCTCTCCAGATTAACTATCTCAATCTCACTCAGAGTTATCACCACACAAGGTGTCTCTATCAGCTCAACCAAGCAACTCGATGTTGGAACTATGAAAGCTGAAACTTTGTGGGGAACCCCATGGAACCCAAGCTCTCTTAAAGGCTGATCAAACTCAAGGTCAAGTGCTTTGAATTGAGGTTGGCTCCATACATCATTCACCCGGTTCACAAAGTTCTGGAAGTCCATGTTTATTTTATTCTTTCGATCCCTCTCGCGTTGTTCTTCCTCGATCTCATCAGGGTCATAGGCTGATCTTTTACTCCCTCCAATTGTCTGCACCACATCGATTACCTCGATATAAAATTGCACATCCTTGGTCTTTTTGTTCCCCACCATTATGTGATTATGCAAATGAAAGTGCAGGAGAGTAATCATTTCCTTCTCTGCTGGCTGAAAGAATGCATGCTTAATGTTACCAAACATTACATCCACACGTTCATCAGGCCTTGAAGTTGAATAGCGCAAGCCATTTGTGTGGGATTCAAGTGAACCAGTCAATTTTCTTCCACGACCACCAAAAGGAGGACGGACCCATAGATCTAACAATTTCATTGGCTTGAATTTGGAAGATGAGAGTTGAAGCTTTTCCTGACTAACTAAGGTCGCTCTCTCAGCCCTCTCAGATTCTCTGGAAGTTACCTGTCGACGTAGTGTTTTAATCTGCTGTACCACTTCACTTATATGTCTAGAGTCCTTCGAACGAAACGAAACCTCCTTCAAGTATATTGACCCTTGAAACTTAAGGGAGTTTGCATCATGAGGGTTAAAAGGGGTGCCAGGCACATTAAATATTATCCGTATGTAGCAAGTTCGGTTATTATCCTGCTGACTAGACACACTCTTCACAGTGGCAACATGGAAAGGAACCATGCTTCCATGGATTGGTAATATTATGGCTTCATTCCTCTGGTCAATCTGAATCATAAAGTCTCGAGGAGGGGGGAGATCATTGACATTCTTATATGCAATTAAATCACCGATTGTCTTCGCACCACCTCGATTATCTGTTGCAGCAGAACCCCCACCAGCAAGCCTCCTCGCAGTCTCTTCATTCTTTTGGCGGGCAAGCTCTGCCTGGTGCTGCCTTCGTAGCTCCTTCTTTGACATTTCATGGTTGTCTGACCTGAGTGTTGCCTTAGACAAGGTGGTCTCACTCCCTCTACGTTCAGGCTTGACTTTTGGCCTATCTTCTTCCTGATCATCCTCATTGAATGAGTATGCCACATCTTTAACAGCTTTAGTACACTTTGAAGTCACCACATCTGCGAACTTCTCACCAACAATCACTGTATCTGCAAGTAAGACAGAATATTTCTGGGTCTTTGGGTTTTTGGTCTCTGCCTGCAAATGCTGAAAGCCAAGAGACACATTGAAAACCATCCCTTGTCTCAGAACTTGATCATTCTTGGAATTAAGACTAAGCCCTGACTCACGAAACTCAAGGCCGATTCCAGTTCCAGCAGTTTTCGTCAAGTTTGCAGTTAATTCGGGAGCATCCTTCTCAATCACAGAGAGCGCTGCTCGATACACAGCACTGACCATGTTCCCAGGCTTCAATGCACTGATAGCTGCTTCATGGGCCTGAAGGAGGATCTCATATGCCTTGCTCTGCATCGGATTGGCATCAATCAGATAAGTTCTTGCAACATTTGAGCAGTAGCTGTTGTATCGAGACCCGATTGCGCATATGATCACACTAGTAGAGTCATAGTAGAGGTTCTCATCATTGCTTGCAGCACTCGGTTTCAGATCAAACTCTCCTCCACTCTGAAAAACTGGAGGATAGCAAATATCGACATTCTCCGCCTTCAGCTTTACCTTAATTCTTGCAGGTTCCAATATTGCCTTCTCTGTGTCACCCATCAATGAAGAATGGGAGATCTTCTTCTCCTCATCAATGACCTTTTCAAGCTTTGGCACCACAAACTGCTTCATTACTGAAGAACTCAAAAATGCTGCTTTCCTTACATTTGTAAGCTCAGTGCTGTCTTTGACAGCAAATAAGTCCGAGAACCCATTTGTTACATCTCTTAGTTCACAATTAACGTTCTTTACCTTTTCATCCCATGTCTCCAAAAGCTTCCCTTCAGGACTTTCTCTTGCTATACGTCCAATGACAGGAGTATTATGCCCATTAGAATTTGACTGATCTAGGACAGCATGAAAAATGTTATCCATCAAACCACTTCCATCATCATTTTTGGTCTTCACGAGTATCACAACCTCAACACCCACAGCCTCTTTGGCAGACTTCTTCACAACATCAAGCAAAGAAGCCTTTTTCTGGCTACATAAGAAAAGGATCTGCTTCTTCAGGAAGACCATAATCGTCTCTGGGAACTCATATCCAACCAACCAAATGTTCAGTGCTGATGACTTCAGATACCGGAGATCCTCAGAAGCCGGAGGCGTTGCTATAGCAAGAGCATCAGAAGCACCCCATAGGTCACTATGGTGTTCCTTCCAATGTGAATACAACATGTTCAAGCGCTTGGTGAAGTTATCCAAATCTATCGTGTAAGGACTGGCAGCTCCTGTAGGCTTCCCATTTGAGGGTTTTGCATTAGCATTCCTATTTTCAGTCATTGCATGTAGTTCAAAAACAGATCTTGATTTCTCAACAACTGAGCAAGTCCCGCTAGATGATCAGCAAAAACACTGACAAATAACAAATAGTCATCAGTTCATTTCCTTCTCTCCATATGGAAAAACGTTGACCTGGATACACTTTGATTAGCCATGATCAACAATATGCAAAATCAGAAACCAGGAAAATATTTCAGAGAAACTAGAACAATCAGAACTTCCAATGTTGCAAGAAATTAAAATCTGTTCTGAATCTTGATACTAAGATTAATGAGCTATCAGATCTTAATTCATAAACTACAGTTGATGAATCTTCTATGCACATCTCCATCTTTTCAATTTGAGAAAGATCTGATTTTGGGATTTAAGTTCATTGTTTAAGCCTATCATTCCCAGATAAGGAAACATTCTAAATTCAAAAATTTTACAGTTCTTTTCTACTTTCATTCATTTTGTCAAAACCCAAACAAAGAATTGGATTAGAGCTTACATATCTCAGTCTTCCCTGTAGCAGGAGCAGAACATTCCTGCACTCAGAAATCGAAAAATGAAAAAAAAAATCGTCAATAACTTCACATCCAGAAACATCCATTGACCATACTAGTAATCAAAGAAAGATTGCTCTATCACCTCCTCTATCTGAAAAATCTCAAACCTCAATTCAGTAATAAGCAATCACGCATCCAACAAAAAGGCAACAAATCTCAACTTCTGCAATCAAAAGTCTTGATCTTCAGAACCAGCTACACAACCCCCCACCAAAAAAGGTCAGAATCTGGAGCTAAATCTGGTGCTTGAATTCATTGAATTATGAAATAACAAACAAAACCCAGATAGAAAAAAGACTGAAATTAAAGATTTACCACTTGTAGGCACCTATGGAATGTTTATCTTATGATTCACAAGAGAAAACTCGAGGTCAAAGGTGTGAACTTTTTTAGAAAGAAATGGATGACAACGACAAATGGATTGCTTCTACATGGGGGACTCGGAGGTACAGAGAGAGTGATTAATGTATGACAGCTACAATGAGGAATGATTAAGATGGGAGGCTGAAGAGAGGGGGAGCTAAAGAGGCCAAAAGGGTCATCAAATCAATCAGGTTGTGGAAAATATGTAATTATATGCAAGGTTCTTCTATGGATATTTCTCATGTGCATGTGTCAATAAAAACATATTCACTCTCACATATTCATTTGCTTACAGAAAATTTACTTTTTGTTTAATGCATTTTCCTCTATTCAGAAGCCAAAAAATGGCTGTTAGGCACTTTCCAGCCAATCGACATCTCAATTACCGTGTATAAATCAATTTAAGGTTAGTTTAAGATTGAAATTCACCCCCAATAAGTAAAAATCTGGCATACATATATATATATATATATGTTCGGGGTGGCAATGTACATTTTCAGGATAACAAGGTTTACGGTAATCCATTCGAAGTTTTTCTCAACAATCTTTGTTACACAGGACTGGAGTCCTTGTCCACAGTTTGCATCCAAGTTCGAAGAACTCAGTCCAAGAGCATATAACCACAAACATTGGCTAGCTACTTGTTTGTCGAAACAGATGAGACCTGTGAAGCCCTCTTCATCAACACTAAGAGGCTATTTATTTTTGCATTTAAAAAAAAAATACTTTGAAAAAAGTAATTTTTTTTATTTCAAAATAATTTGTGTTTTTTTATTCTGATATCAAAAATAAAATTTAAAAAATTTAAAAAAATATTATTTTAATACATTTCTAATTAAACTTTCAAACAAAAAAACACTTTTAAAAAATAACAAAAAACTATAACTCACATTTGATCTTTAGCTGTTCACTAACATTACAAGGTACAGAGAGTAATCAGACCGCCAATGGAGGCTAGGGCAAACATCAAGTACCATTGTCTCTAAATCTGCGTTTACATAATATAAATGGGATACAACAAAGATGCACAGGGAACCAAGCAGCATAGATACGAGAGAACAATCATAGCTTTCCAGATTGGGACAACACTTGCTGAGTTTGTAACATTACATAAAATCACAAACCAAGAAAGGCACATTGTTTTCTTGCATGCTCGGGTACCAATTTGACCAACATCTCAACTGACACCCCCTTCAATTCTAGTTGAATATCAGCAGCAGCAGAAACAACAAAAGTAAGTACACGAGATTAATGAATTATGAACTCAGATTTGTGAAAAAACAATCTCTATAATAATTTCATACCATGAGATTTGAAGTTAAATAATGGTGGAAGGAAACGCCCATTTGGCAAGCGGGTGTTTTGGTCACGGAGCTCATCAAAAAAGGGATGCGTCAAGGCATCCAACTGAAACCAGAGTAAGCACATAGTAGTAAGATAGCTTCGAATCAAACAAAAAATTAAACAAAGCCAGAGGAAGTGATCACAATGAGCACCTAACAAGCTCCGTTCTATATAATCAACACCAGGTAAGAATATCTAACAAGCTTCAGTGATCAAAATCAAGCAGTAACAAAGTTACAATTGTGCAACGGACAAAAGTCCATGTTCAAGTGACAGTTTTATCTAAACGTCAGGCTTTCAAAGTAAAATAGTAAAATGCAATGCTAGGGAACGAAACATAGAAATTTAAAGAAGGTTATGATACATTCACAATTATATGGTCATATGGAGCAGAGTATTATTCCAGAAAAACACTCACAGCTGTGCACCGCAAGTTAGGGGAGTATTGCAGTAATCTTGAAACCAGATCAACTGCTTCTGGAGGCATGCGCTTGTGGAATATCTAAGCATGAAACAAACAGAAGTTAATGGATGATAAGAAGGTAATAGCATGAACCACAAAATACAAATCTAGAATTTCTAATACCTTGTGCCAAGGATGAGCTTTAATCTGCGGGAATTTGTACTCTGTATAATTTGGGTTCATGCACTTAATTTCCTCCCTTGTTGGAGTGCCCAAAACCTGGAAAATAGAGCATTTTATGAATTAAAATCAATCAAGGATAATGTCAGTCCCAGAAGAAATGTATATTTTACCAAAGAGTAGACAACTTTCTTTGATGTGATAAAAAAAAAAAAACTCCACTTAATGTGTAGACAGAGCAATTAGACGGTTCAAGATGCTAAACTTACCTTGATAATCTCAACAAGCTGGTCGACTCCACTCTCACCAGGAAATAGAGGCTGACATAATCGATGCATTTATTAAAGCTTGTTGTGGAGATCATAATGTGAAAGAAATTTTAAAAAAAAAACCTTGTCTACAAAAGCTTCCTACCTGTCCAAGCAATAGCTCAGCAAGCACACAGCCAGCAGACCAGATGTCAATAGCTGTGGTGTATTCAGTTGCTCCAAATATAAGTTCAGGTGCTCTGTAATACCTAGAGCAGATATAAGATATATTTGGCTCCCCTTTAACCTGTCAGAAGAAACAGTATCCCAGTAAAAAAATAAAAGCAAATGTGAAGACCAAACAGTAAAAAATAACAAGTAGCAAAGCATACCAAGACTTTAGCACTGCCAAAATCACATAATTTAACCTGATGTGTATGAGGATTCACCTGCATCAAGAAAAAAATTTGAAACTAACTTTAAAAAAAATGCTTGGTGACATCAAATAAATGAGTGTATAAACAAAACAAAAGATTGTGTCCTCCAATCAAGGAGGATGACCACTTAATTTGCATAAGACAGGTTACAACCAAATATTTATATTTTTTTTATCAAATTTTGTTGAAGATGTATAGAACTACTTAAGGTTCCACAACAATTAAAGTATCACATATACATTCTACGTTTTCATTCCCCAAAAAGAAAAAAATGATAAATTGGTGATGGTGGACTAGAGGAATACACCTAAACATATACACGTATAAGCCATAAAATGCACACAAAATCTTACCAAAAGGTTTTGAGGTTTAATGTCACGATGACACACCCCAATAGCACGATGGATGTATGACAATGCCCTAAATATCTGCCAAGAATCAACATGTTAACATCTTGCCAACGTTTCTAATAAACAATACCTCCAAGATGATACTGTTTCAAGTATTGAGGCAAGAAAATTAGGTGGAGGAAGAAGTAACAAAGTAATGGATAAAAAAAGTAAAAAGAAGAAAATGGGTCCACAAGAACTAGGACATCTAAATTTTACACATCTTAAGCATAGACCACTGTAAAAACCCAATTCAATTGAATAGCTCCATACCTGATATGTATAGAGTTTGACATATATTAGTGGCATCTTCTGATTCAACTTGCGGTAGTGTTTAATCACACGATGAACAGTTTCAGGGACGTACTCAAGAACCAGATTAAGATAAAGCTCATCTTTCTCAGTCGTTGAAAAGAAGCAATGCTTCAAGGAGACAACATTCGGGTGGTCAAGGAGACGCATGGTTTGCAGCTCACGGTTCTTGTACCTCTTATCTTGAAGAACTTTCTTTATAGCAACAGTTTCACTGGTCTCTAAGCATTTTGCCTAAAACCAAGTATGCAGAAAGGCAAAATGGAAACATGAGTACTCGGTGACAATCTAGAAAGAATGTAGCAATACACTATTGAGAAATATTCAGCAAAACACTATAGTCTAAGACAGCATACCTGGAAAACAACTCCAAATGAACCATTCCCAACAACACGCTCAGCCATGTAACTTATTGTCTGCATAGTTTAAATAGAAGAAAGACATATTGATTATGATAAAAAGAAATATAATACAACACAAGAGAATGGGACATCCCCTAATAAACAAACTAAATTGCTGATTCATCATCTTTAATTAGAAACGGAGAATAATGTATAGGATGGAATATGTGAAGTGAACTTCTCCCAGTCAGGAAGCAAATTGGGCCAGTCATTTTAAACTCCATCACGCTACATCCTGAAAATTACCCTCAAATTGCAAGGGGCTCTTGACTTGCTAGAAGATATTAATGGAGAAGGAAGGCGGACAATTATACCTGCTTTGGCTGGCCATTTCTACCACCAATTGTTGTTACTATAATATGACCTGTCTCTGTACCATTACCATCCACTACTGTTGCCTCCATGTCCTAAAAATACATGCCTGAGTTGAGAGACTATATCCAAAATCCACTAAGGACAACAAAAAAAAGTGGCAAAACCAATGATAAGTAGGAAAGATGTGCTAATCACCATACTTTGTCATCCCTAATTTTCATGTCATTCATTTCCTCAGGTAACTTGTCCACGCCAGCATTATGGACACCAGCTTCTCTCAAACCCGAGGTAGGTGCCACCCCCGCAGAAGCCATTTGTTAGACAAAAATAAATTATTCTGTCTTACTCTCGAACTTTAGTGGAATTAAACATTACCTGCAGCAATCGAAAAATGTTAGAACTCTCAACTAATTGATTGAAATTGCATCAAAACACATGATATCAATCCATTCATCTTCCACAATGTAACAGAACTAAACCAAAACCCACGAAATAAAACTCAAGGTCAATTACAAAAGGCTAGTACTTCAACAATAAATTCACACTCTAAAGTTTAACCACCTCACTGCATACAAATTAATGACTGATGAATACGCATAACAAAACAGATCAAGTCAGGTTCTACACGTAAATTCCTTCCCCAGGTTCAAAATCAAGGAGCTAAAACACCAACACAGCAGAATACAAATAAACAGGAGATAAATTAACACATCAAAAGAAAACATCACTTGAAGAAATGACAAGCAAATGAAACCAGTAAAAGTATCTTGATCTCCACGAAATATACTTTAAAAAATTACATTAAAGCAAACAAAGTCCACTAAGATCTAACAATAAAAACAAACAAATCATCCCAAAAAAATTCCCAAGACAATAATTAAACAAAAAACAATCAAAGCCCATGAACATAATCCACAAAGAAAATCTAAAATTACCCCTCCAAAAACACAAGACAAACCAAACCGGATACAAAAATCAAAGCTTCAACAAGATCCAACACAACCCAGAAGCCAATACACACAAATTATCTCAAAATCCCCAAAAAGTTTCAATCTTTGCATGCTTGAATAAAAAAGAAATAGATGCGAACTTTGAAAAAAAAAAGCAACACAGGCAACAAAAATAATACCAATAAAGCCGTTTTGGAAAATAAGAGGAGGAAGAAGAGAGGTCAGGCAATGGAAAGAGAAAGTGGGGAAAATAGATCCATTTTTGTGGGCAATAACATAAGCAGATGCCTTCCAATACAATTGACTAAAGAAAGTGCTCTCTTTCTCCTTCTATTTTTATTTAGTGTGTTTTGTCCTCTCTTTTTTCCTTGTATTTGTTATATTTAGTTAAATTTTTTTCTCTCTTTTTTTTTTTATGGTTAATGCATTTCCTCAAATATTATTAAATTCAGTTTGATTTTAACAAAATTAAATTATAATTAATTTGATCACTAATTAAATCTCTAAATTATAATTAAAAACTTAATTAATTTAAAAAAAAA
>Ga0325403_1001712_pt1 | contig 18641 bp, 15 predicted proteins | sample PopdelMetagenome_19_FD_205665 | JGI IMG/M metagenome (GOLD analysis project Ga0325403, IMG submission 205665) | Populus deltoides microbial communities from Bellville, Georgia, United States - Xylem-PdKOR-R4 | ecosystem: Host-associated > Plants > Phyllosphere > Stem > Wood/Secondary xylem...
GAGAGTCCTCAAATCTAAAAAAAAAAAAACCTTTTACATGTACCATCCACTTTGACCTGTCAGACACCAGGTACAATCTATCAGCTACATTGGCTAAATAAAATCAATTAAATTACTAGAACTAAAAAATTAATTGATTATCCACCACATAAATATTATTTCAAAGTTAATTAGAATTTCTAGAACATCATCACCCTGAATAGATCTTCGTACATGCATGTAGCTTCCCCCATCAACTATATATATGTAAGTGTCGGTGCATGTTTTCTTTTCTTTTCTTTGTTGAAAGCATAGACATGTTGGTACAGGATGTATTTTGACCAGAGACACAAAAAGGCACCTCACATGAATCCCCATCATTGGGTCATGAAATGGTCACCGACGAATATTGTATTTTTTATTTATTTATTTATATAGTTGAGACATGCAAGTAGTGGTGGTTGAGGTTTTCCTTTCCTTTAACCATGGTAATAGTCGGTGAGGTGAAATTAATAAATATTGGATATTATATACTCTTGCTGCTCTCATATTCCCGTCGGTCCATTTCCAAGCCGGCTCTTCCAGGCATGATTTGGAAATTTTGTACACAAGTCAAAGGGAGAGATGAAGACAAATCTTGGTTAGCCTTAGCAATCACAATTTATTACTTACATGGATCACTTGTATTTCCACACGATTAATCTATGTTTTAAAAATCAAAACATTGTCTTGAATTATTTTAAATTAAATTATATTTTTATTATGTATTTAGGTTGTCTTTAGACTTGTTAAATTAATCATGTCATATTCAATTAATCCCTAAATAGTTTAATTTTTTAGCAAGAAAAAATATTAATAATATCTAAATATTTGTTTTATATTTACTTCTTTTTTTATTCGACCATAATATAGCGTTGGCCAATAATATAGCAAAAACTAAAATTATGACACCCTTCTTTTTTTATTATTTTTTTAATTAAATGTAAAAAGACTAGATAATCATCTATCATCAAAGAAAATTTTCAATACATCCATAATTTTATTTCAATCTCTCAAATAAAAATGATAATATATATATATATATATATGAGCACGAGTATAGTCATTCTCAGCAAACTTGAATGTTAAAGTTAAGAAATTTATCCAGTTAACTCAGATTAATTCTAAAAACATTTATTTGATTTTTTAAAATGAATATTGGGCCTTTTACAATCAATAATAGGCCCATTAAAGCTACATGGTACCAGCTTCATTAATATTTGGGTCTTAAAATAACTTCACTAATTTCTTACAAATTAAATCCTTGATTTTTTTTGGCATATTAAAAAAAATTAATAAAAAAATAAACACATTGCAAAAAACATTAAAGAAATAGTACAAGTTTGAGAGTCATTCTGATTGGCGAGCATAGTTATTAAACCTGATTTAAGAGTTGATTTGATTAAAAAATCAGGTTTTAGATTTCACGGATCAATCCGGAAAAATTAAAAAATATATTTAAAATTTTAATATTTTATATGAAAAAATTAAAAAAAAATTCATATGAATATAGGTTAAAAATGTTGTAAATCATAAAATTTGAAAGAATTTTTTAAAATATTTTTTATTTCACGTTAAAAAGATAATATGTTATTTTTTAAGTTGAAATATTTAAATATTTTTTTTTATTTTATATTAAAAAAATATAATTTTTATTTTAATAAGTTAAAGTAAAAAAAAAAAAAACTCTTAACCCTCTCTCTACTCTATACAAAAGTAAGACATAGGATTAAATAATATTCTCTCAGTTGTTTTGTTTTGATTTGTTTTGTCTTGTCTGTACTTTAACTTTTGTACCAGAAGCAACGGAAGGAATCAATCCAAACTGTACGTGTGCTCAGAGTTGAGTTACAACACTTTATTTATTTATGTTAGAAAGATAAGATAGAGAAACTCAGAAGAAGAAGCAGCAGCAGCAGCAGCAGCAGATGATGGCATTAGCGGCAGCAGCAGGAGGAGGTGGAGGAAATAGGATTGCCAGCAGCAGCAGCATAATCTCCCGAAACAACAGAGCTGCTTCTTCTATTCCTACGATCACTTTGCCATTAATCTCAAAACTTCGAAACAACAACAAACATACTAATAACTCACTCCACCATCCCTTCCAATACAAACTTCCAACTACATCTAATTGTGTCGCAAAGACCAGTAGTACTGTCTCAGCTGCTCCAGTCCAGCGAACCATCAATCCCACCACCTCCACCACTCGTAAGTTCTTGTCTCAGACTTCAAAGAATTCTCTCATGATTTTATCTTTACTGCTTAATTAATTACCTCACCCCTAGACCAAGAAGAATAACGCAAAAAAGGAACATGGGTCATTTTGCTTCTCCAGGAATACGAAGGTTTATGTATCTTGTTTATAAATTTTCATCTTTCTTACAATTGTTAGGATTCCAGTACCCAAAGGAGATGGGTGGAAGGCTATTCCTTTCTTACTTGCCGTAGATGTTACAGAATTGAATGGACTGAAATCATAGGGCTCCACTTTTTTTTTCTTCTAATGTCCCAGTATGGATGATGGTAGAGTATAGGAGTTTATTTTTGCAAAAAATATTGATAAACTTAAAATGGTGGAGTAAATATTAAATTGAAAGGAAATTGAGGATTCTTTTCTCTATAACTTGTGTTGTTATAGCATGGTCGGAATTTGCCAGCAAAATATCTGGTGAATGGGATGGCTTTGGAGCAGACTTCACAACTGAAGGAAAGCCAATTGAACTGCCTGAATCCGTGGTGCCTGAAGCATACAGGGAATGGGAGGTTAAGGTTTTCGATTGGCAGACTCAATGTCCCACCCTTGCTCAGCCACAGGACTTTCTTATGACTTATAAAACCATCAAACTACTTCCCACTGTAGGATGTGAAGCTGATGCTGCAACTCGGTATAGCATTGATGAAAGGGTTGTTGGAGGAGTAGAGAATAATGTTTCTGCCTTCGCATATCAATCAGGTGGGTCGTATGTGGCTGTCTGGCCAATTGTGGATAATGGCCAATGTAAGCAATTGGAATTGGAGCATTGCTTGATCAATCCTCAAGATAAGGAGTCTCGTATGAGAATAGTTCAGGTTGTTCATGTAGCGAATACAGCGATTGAATTACAAAGTATCAGAGTTTTTTGCGAGCAGTGGTATGGGCCATTTAGAAATGGTGACCAACTAGGTGGATGTGCTATCCGGGATTCAGCATTCGCGTCTACCGCTTCCTTGAGGGCTTCTGAAGTTGTTGGTGTTTGGCAAGGTCCCAGCGCTGTTGCCACTTTTGATTCATCTCAAAATGTGAGTTCACAACGTTCCCTCCTTTATCTTAATTTCATCCAGGATCAATGAAATTCATCTCGACTTATCCTGTCTAGTGGTTACTTGGAATCTGTTCTGTAACTCCTTGTTCATAATTTCTGTGAATTCAAAGTTTTATTAGATATGTGAAAGAAGAAATATGTTATATATCATTCCCCAAGACGAGATTTCTCTGTATCTGATATATAAACTGTTCCATCTACAAGGATTGGATTAATTCTTTCAGAACCTTTTTTTTCCCTTCATTTTTTCTTTCCAGTAATGATGTAGAATTCTTCCCTTCACAAATCCTTGTGCTCATGCACTGAAAGAGAGAGATAGATAATTTTCTGCTGAATCCGAAGTTTTAGATATGTGTTGGCTGGTCGAATTATGCTAGTTTTATCACTCAAAACTTGTTCGAACTTGTTGACAAATCCCGCTCCATGCCCTGGATACTAAACACAGTCAACTAATTTTTGTAATTAATCCAGGTCTTGCTTCAAGAACTATCAGATGACATTGTGCAGAAGTCAGTGAGAGATGAACGTGATATTATTTTGCTTCCCAGGCAATTGTGGTGTTCACTAAAGGGAAACAAAGATGGTGAAACTTGCTGTGAGGTAGGATGGCTGTTTGATCGTGGATCCGCTGTTACATCAAGATGCATCTTCTCAAGCGATGTGAAGTTGAAGGCAAGTTGCTATAGAGTGACTGTTACTCTTATTTGACTCCTCTTTAGTCAGAGATTCACACGTTTTTTCTTCAGCTTATCATCTAGCAATCATTGATTTGAAATCACTCGAGTTAGGTGGTCAGTGCATCCGATGATGATGGGACCTTTTTCTTTCTGGGCCTGTCTGAAGGTTCATGAAATCTCATGACTCAGTGACCTATTTGAGGGCAAAAGAACTCTTGCATCCTTTTATGTCAAGCTGAGAGATCGATTTAACAAATAGTCTTTCTGGCAACAAGAATTCTGCTTATGCGCATTCATTATTGTTTTCTTCTTTTTTTGTCAAATAAATAAATCTGAAACCGCGGCAGATGGATTTATGATCATTCGTTAATATGTATATAGAGGTTTGTGTTTTTCTTAACATCAGCCTTTGTTACATTTGCAGGAAATTTTGATCGCACAGGAAACTGCAATCTCAGAGGATGTCTAGCCTGGGACTACCATTCAAACCAGCTCAATTTACTATTAATACATAGAAAAGAATGTTGACATTTAGCGTGTACGCTGTTTTCAAGCCAAAAATAATCACAGAGAAGGGGTTTTTGTAGTGGAGGTATGTTATATTGTTTTTTGCCAACAAGGAGATGAAATATAGCTTGAGGCAGCAGTACATGCTGCTGTGTTCATTCTCTCCAAATTCCTTGCAGCACAAATACAGATTACAACATGTAATATTGGAAAATTTTCTTTTTTGATCAACTTTGGCAATTACTCACAATTACAAGGACCAGTTTCTGGTTTTCAATTCATCAAGCAAGACTCCTATGATTGACACGGGTAGGGTTAGCCCCCATCATTAGCATACGGTGAAGTTTTTCAACCGGGGGTTTCCATGCACAGCCTGGAGTACAAAAATGAACCCTAAAGATCCTTGTTCTTCAAAAATCAACCAACAGAAAGCCTAAATAAGAGCACAACAAATTAACTCATCAACTTGAACAGCTATAATAACACTTCACACTGAAGTTTACAAAGCTTACAATCATTTTCCTCAGTCATACAGCAATATAAATGCACGTGGATAAATGCTCAAGCACATGAACTTCCAAAATCTAAATCTTCTGTTACTTAGGAGTTATAATCATTTCCCAAACTTCTGTCACCAGTCATCCGCATCTTCCAGCTCTGCTGTGCAGCCTGCCAATGTGGATCTGATTCAAAATACATGACTACAGTAGATAATCATACATCACTACACAATCGTATCAAAACATACCCCCCATAAAATGTCTCAAAAGTATTTTAGTTTTAGTGCAGTATTCTTCTAAGACTGCACAATAATTAATCTAAAAATAAATTTACAATCATTAGATTTTCCATTTGGAAGCATGTTCTCAATCTTCACTAGTGATAACAGAATATTATGATTAGAAAGTCTTAAACCATTTTGTCAAGAACATGAGTACCCGAAACATTGATTTGATAATTGCTGATTAAATGTTTCTTTCCTTCAAACATCTATTATCAATAATTATGAAATGCGCATTAGAAATTCCCAGTAAAGAGACAGTTCCAGCAACAAGTAAAATATAAGGAAATGGAAAATGGGAATCATCCAAAACAAAAGGCTGAAACGTACTGTACATCATATATTCCCAAGCTATAGGGCCCCTGGTGCATCTCTCATGCTCATATTCAGACTGTTTCTCATAGTTCGTCTACCAATTCCTGCATTGCCTTTTTGCATCATCGCAACAAATTCACCATAGTCAATTCTTCCATCCTGAAACAACACATACACGACCAAATCAGACAAGTTTGGAAACAAGCAAATAGTTGGGGGAATTGAAAACTCAAATGACTCTATCTGTTTGCATATAGCAGCAGCTGACTTACATTATCTTGATCAACTTCTTTAATTATGTCTTCAAGTAAAACATCAGTCATGTTGTGTTCAGCGCAAGCTTGCTGAAGCTCATCGACCGTGATATAACCGCTTCCATCCTTGTCAAAATATTGGAATGCTGCAACAAGATGTTCCTCGCGCTCTAATTTGTTAAGATGAACTGTAGCAGCTACAAATTCTCCATAGTCAATTGTTCCACTGTTGTCCACATCAGCCTGAAATTGAAAAAATTAAAAAAAAAAAAACTAATCAGCTGATTAGAAGATAACAGTAAGATTTAATATCATAAAGAAGATAAGCATGCACATATCAAGACGAAAAAACAACCGTGTGAAAATGGAGAAAAGGAGATGTGACGGGGAAAAAGCAATGCAATGGAGAAGTACAAAAACAACCAGACATGCAGATATCATGCTTTGACACAAAAATCATACCGCATCCATGAGATCACGTATCTCTACATCCTTCAAGGTAGAGCCATATCTTCGCAAACCAGCTTTGAGTTCATCAAATGTGATTGCACCACTGTTATCAGTATCCATAGCCTTGAACATTTCTCTCAAACCAGCAATTTCCTCCTCAGAAAGGCTTTCAGCTATTACCTGATAACATGAAACATGCAAATAGAAGTCATCAGATTGTGTACAGTATAAAGAGTCAAATCTAAAACACAACAAGTGGTTAAGATCAAGCATCTGGCCTCAGAAGTAGCAAATAAAGTTTCAAAGTCAAGTAAGTATGCTTTCCGGCTAAAATGATAGACTGCACATAAGTCCAAGAGAGCAAGTGGGAAACAAACAAAAACTACATGAGGACAAGTGACACAGATGCATAATTAATGCCACCATCCATATTTTCCAAGTGATTTGAGTATCTTCATGAAGTGAGTCAACTGGAATCTAGAATGCTCAAAGAATCAAATGCATATGAACATGCACATGCACTTACCCGTAAAGCCATCTTCTTTAATTTATTCATTGCAGAGAACTGCTTAAGACGAGAAAGTACAGCTGGATCCAGTGCTCTATCAGGAGCAACTCCATTATCATTTATCCAAGGATGACCTGGTAAAGCAAACAGATGTCAGTTTGATCTAGAGTCTGGCTGAAAATCAAATAATTAACAAAGACAGCAAACTATGCAGATAAGGAATTCCCACACAATAGCAGAGCGATTTTGGATCCAAGTCCAAAAGTTGCAGACTCTGCAAAATTATGTTTGATAGTAAACCTTCTTGAGAGCGGTGAGTTCTAGAACAACAGTGAATTGAAGATCGCAATGCACAAACTAATGTGGTAATTCAAGGGCAACATGATGTTTGACATTCAGGCACTAATTGCAACCTAAAGTGATTGACCTAAGAGGAGCCCAAAACGAAAGTCGCAATTTTTATTAGCGCAGCACAGCAAGGGCTACGTAGACTACACATCCTTCAATAGTCATTCTGCTATCTGGCATTTGGGTTGCAGCAACAGTAAACACAGATAACAAATCCAAATTGGATAGAGCAGCCTGCCTACTTATCGATCAACTCAAGAAATTATTGAAAGGTCAGACATACATAGAACTTCATGAGCAGTCAAGCGTTCTGAAGGTCGAGAGCAAAGCATCTTCCGGATGAGATCTTTGGCACTGTCTGATATTACGGGCCATGGGTCTGAGTCAAAGTCGATATATCCCTTCAACACAGCATCAAATATTCCTTGTTGTGTTTCTGAAAGCCAAACAGATAAATTTTCAGTAAATTGCACAGAGAACAAGAAACTTAGCTTTTATAGAAGTATCCCGAACAATACCTACCTGCCCAAAATGGTGGCACTCCACTTAGCAATATATACAATATGACCCCAGCTGTCCACACATCTGCTTCTGGCCCATATTGCTTGAGGAGTACCTCTGGAGCAACATAATATGGGCTTCCAACAACATCAGTGAAAACTTGACCTGTAGAACAAACCACATATAAGCATCAATACCCAAGATTACATTGTTTTACCATGTACCAAAAGTTTTCAAGAATGCTACACATTACTATATCTCAATAATTCGATTTGATGTAATTAGAGAAGCAAAGTGCGGATAAATTCGCTATACTTGTCAAGTAATTATACGAATGCGTAGCAAAAAATTTAATTACTCAAATTCATAAAACAAAAGCATAAGAAAAGGTGCAGAATTTAACATGTGGAGAGTTATTAATCAGTAAAACATGCAATCGAAATGGTAAAATCGTTTCATATAAATATTTAAATGAAGTAACACATCTTGATATCTTTTTATATAAACATCTTTAGTATCTCGATATGCTTATAGTTCAACAAAATGCAAATGATGCGTTTTATACCTGGTTTGAAGAACACAGAGAGTCCAAAATCGATAGCTTTGAGTGAGAAATCATCATCCTTATTCACCAACAAGAAGTTCTCTGGCTTTAAATCCCTATGCATAACCCCTAGCGAGTGGCAAGCCTCCACAACCCCTACAATAATCTTAGTCAACTCAGCTGCCTTCCTCTCAGTGTAATGCCCTCTTTGGATGATCCTATCAAACAGCTCTCCTCCAGAGCAAAGCTCCATTACAATATGAACATACAATTGGTCCTCGTATGCACCCTTAATGGTCACAATATTCTTGTGACCTGCCAAATGGTGCATTATCTGAATCTCTCTCCGAACATCCTCGACATCCTCCTTAGAAATCAACTTCCTTTTGGATATTGACTTGCAAGCATACTCAATCCCTGTGGAAATATCAGTGCATAAATAAGTAGTGCCAAATTGTCCCTGTCCTAATTTACGGCCTAAAGTGTAAAGATCACGAATGTTTGCAGTTTTATGGCCTAAAACATAATAAGCCTGGTTATCAACACCGCGCCTCATTATCGTATCTTTCTTGGTGGGGCTAATGAGAGGTAAGTTGCTGTCCTTCTTCGGGTTGAGTTCTTGGGGGGTTAGACTAGAAATGGAATACTCAGAATTGGAGTGAGCAGAGGAGGCGTTGCGCTTGGAATTGGAGGCAGTGGTGGTGGATTGCTCGTCGGGCTGATTGTAGCCCTGATAAAGTTTTCCTTTGAAAGATCCACGGCATGTATTGCCCATGGAACAACCACAATTCCTTTGAATCACTTCACCCTGTCCTCATCTAATGAAGTCTCATCAATTACACTGCAAGGACGAATTTTACATCACAATTAATAAATAAAATCCAAATTTAGAAACTTGACACATCCAAACACTGCATATTAATACTATTGTGCATAGAATCCACACATGTATTTCCATGTGCGTATACAGGCAGACGAACCTTTTCCAAGATTAGAAAGTATCTAACATCAGATCAAGCCTGCTGTTCAGTTTGTTTCATCAGAAAAGGAATACTGTCTTCCTTTTTCGAAGAAGGGAGCAAAAAAACTAAACAAAATGAAAGATTTTTCTTCAAAATACATCAAAAAGATGATGATGAAAGTACCAGTCAAACCCCCACAAGAACAAATCTTTACAACACAAGACCATCGCAAATTACGAAAGCAGAAAAACCCACCAAGGAAACAAGAAACTATTTAAAGAAAGTGACAGGATTCAAACATAAGAAAGACATGATCACTTAAGTACTTACCTATATTATGTCTTCAATTATAAAGGGGAAGAAAAGATGGATCTGAGTGGTATGTAGAAAAGAAAGGAAGAGATGAGGAGAACCCAATGTATAAATCTTAAAAGAACCGGAGAGCTGTTTGTTTATTAACGTGATGTTATAAATGTTAAATGGGGTTTCTTGTTGCTGCTGGGAAACATCGGATTGGAGAGTGCTGACCAGCTAACTTCTTTTCTTCTTCTTCTTTTTTTTTTTTTTTTTATTTTCTTCTCTTTTTTTTTAATATTTTTTTGGTGGAAGAAAGGGTACGCGGCTTTACATTTTTTGTTTTCTTTTGTTTTTACCATTCAATCAAGTCATTGCTACAGAACAGTTTTCTTTAATTTCCTCCATTTTTTTTGTTTTTTTTTTTCAAGGATAATAATTCTACCCTCCTCCCCCCCCTCTAATCTCTGCCTATTATTACACAATTTCCTTCCAGGAAAAGCTAACCAACCAAAAAGTTTATTGACCTCGGCATAACAATCCCATGGTGGGTTGTGCTTGGAGAGTAAAAGTCTCGCTGGCTCCTCGAATATACTTGATTGGTGCGTCTTTCTCACGTGCTGTTGAGATAGTGGATCTTCTCTGACAACATGGAATTTTCTGTTTTCTTTTTAAGATTGGTCTGGTCAAAATGTTGCAGCTACATTGAGGAAAGATAAACTTAGCCTAGCAAGTTCTAAATTTAGACACTCATTTCTCTCTTAGCGTTAACTTTTAGGCAACCATTTAGGCATTTATGGTAATCTTCAGGGTTTTTTTATTGACTGTATCATTTTTATTTGAGCAATTTACCTGCCTATTATCCACAAAAGATAGGATAAGACTAGCTAATTGTATATCATTTCTTTCGACTTTGGATTCTGGGGGAGCGGTCAGAACTTGGAACTTTAAATAAAAGATTTACACGAAGCTATCAACGTGATGATTGTATCTAGTAGTAGTTAGTACTCGTATTTAGGATTTGGCTCTCTTTTGTTGAGGCCAAGCTGACACCCATCACTTGAAGCCATCATTTGTCAAAGTAAATGGGATTGTTATTCCAAAATTTCTCATCTTTTCTCCTCTTGCTCGGCATGGTCAGTGTGAACGAGTGACTGGCCAGCCCTTTGAAAATTATTAAAGGTTGAATTCCAACTGCTTTGAGAGATGGTCAACTGGGGAGGAGGTGATGGTAAATGGGAAATTGGCACATTGCATCCTAGTTGGCCAAGTTGAGCACGTCAATCAAATAATCCTGGCTAACTAGGTAAGGCCCATCTGGTGCAAGCATCATTTTTCTGACATCATCATCCATCTACCAACGTCTTCCAGACAATAGGACAGTCACCTCTCAGCTGGATTTAGATAGAGGCATGCACGACCTTTTCTTTCTTCTTTTTCTCTGAAGTTCTTAAGCTTTCGTGGGTTTCTCCTCTAAGCCTGCCATTAAATATTACAAGACTGCATTAGAAATATTGTTGTCTAATTATATTTTTGCAAAAATTTTGAATTTTTTTCTTTTTAAAATAAAAAATATTATTTTTATGTATTTTAAACAAAAAAAATACTTAGAAAAATATCTAATAAGTTCCCAAATAAATACTAAAAATAGAAAAAGCTGTGGTGGTTAATGGCTGCAAGCATATCCGATAAAGAAAAGGATATTTCAGGGAGATCCCATAAGGCCATAACTTTGTTTAATAAATGAAAGCTACAGTGTCGACAAAAGAAAAGGATTTACTTTGCAAAGAAAGCAATTATAAAATATGGACTGTGGCTGCTCTGCATATAAAATATGTTGTTCACCAATCAAATCTTTGCATTGACATGAAGAAAAATGCAAAACAACATGAAAGACAAACTACTGTCCTGCTCCATTTATGCATTGAGATCAACCAGGTCAAAATCAGAGCATTGTTATTTCTGAAACGAAATTGGCCCTTTAGCATTTATGCTATATAATGAAGGAAAGCATATATCTGTGCACATCTCCAGTGATTAATGGTAACATTTTTAAGTACCTAAACAGATGATTTATGTAAATAAACTGAAAAGATTCCCACCCCCACTGATTGTAATTCTGGGAGGGTTGAGAATTACAGCGCACTTTTACACCAGCTATCCGCCACAAGGAAAAGAATCAATCAAAGAATGGACAAAACTGTGACATTATGACATCTAAGCTGGGTCCGGGAGGAAATCTATGCCTGATTCAGAAAGATATCTAAATGCCACAAGTTTCCACAGCAGATGATGTATCTTTCATACATGGAGACTTCCCCGACTTTTAAGCTAACAGATCGGTGGCTTCCTGATGTGTGCCAAGCCCTCCAGTGGTAGGCCTGAAGTATTTTCAAGCATGTCAAGTAGAATGAACAACAGGAAAAATGTATATTTGACAAAGGGAAAAAATTCATTCAAGAATACAAATCAACAAGCAGCCCATATCTCAAAATTCTGAGCATGTGCTATTGCATATTGTAGCAGGATAATTGCAGAAAGCAAAATTCTTTATTAAGTTGTTAGCTGCATTCGGAAAAATCATATAAGTTTATCTTCATGGAGCCTATGTGAAAACCTTTTTACAGTGAACTTAACATACAAAGGGTATCTTCCATTATGAGTTTTCAAGAACTGTTTGGATGATGCCTTCTTTCCCATTGTCAGGATCTGACTGATGGAAAAATATATATATGAAACCCGCAATCCATATCATAAGAACTTCTTGAGGGTGCTAATACACAACGGAACTTATTAGCTGAGAAACAAAACGCCATCCTGGGGCTGTAAATGCCTTTGCTAAGAACAAAAAAGAAAACTCCCTTTTGAACTCTAAAACTCCATGGCAAAATGTTTCAAATATTTTGAGAAACAAAATGCCATCCTGGGGCTGTAAATGCCTTTGCTAAGAACAAAAAAGAAAATTCCCTTTTGAACTCTAAAACTCCATGGCAAAAAGTTTCAAATATTTTTCTCCAACAAATATATGATTTACACATGAATCTTGGCAGTGCCAATTCAGGTCTTGCAAACTAATAGCCTAAGCATATTCTGTGATTCTGCAGTTCCTTACCTTTCATCAGGGATCCAACAGTGACAGAAAAAGCAAAATTACATTTCTGATATTATGAATTTGTGATATAGCATGAAAAATGAGATGCACTTACAGTCCACTTGATACTTTGATGGTGTCATAGAAGAACCACTGCAAAGTAACAACAGGCCCCACGATTGCGATCCGAATAGGAAGACTTCGAGTGAAAAGGTTAGCTAGTCCAATATTTTTCACAGCCTGAGAGATGTGTCAAATGCAATCAATCTCCTACATTGCATAGCTGAGAGAAATCACAAGTGTTGATAGAAGCCATACCTGAAGCACATTCTCAGCCTTTTTATTGTAAAGAGAGGTAACGACATTGTCAGCTGGATTAGAAATCACAGTACCAACAGCTCCAGCTACATAGCCAGCCAAACATGTCACACCAAGCTGTTGACTTCTGGAGCAGTCTTCTTTTCTCCGTTGAATAATGCTGCGATATATTAGGTCAACTGACTGCTCAAATGTTGTAAACATTACCATTGAGACTGCCAATCACAATAATAACCAGACAAACGTTAAAAAGCTTTTTGAACATCGATAAGGAAACACAAGAATACAAGCTCAAGTAACTTCATCAAGGCAATAATTCCTGTCAACAAATAGTAAGTTGCTCCAAAAACACATCCCACTGATTGGCAGTACCCTGCATTGTCTCCTGAAATCTCTGAAGTACCAAAACAATAAGGTTTCTATCATGCAATGGAAAGCACTAACGCTTCTAGATAAGTTAGATAAGTTAATGAGTATCATTTTCTTATTTGATTGTTTAACTGGCTCTAGTACTGGTCTTTGTTTGGGTTTTCTTAATCTTAAGTACAGGACTTCATCTTTTCCCGTTTATTTACCCATGTCCAGTAAGCAGCAGGATTGATAAAGATTTTCATATGTTGCTCCTTTATCCATCACTTTAATTAAAAGTAAATACTGTATTGCTGTCACTTCAATTCAAAAGTGACCCTAAAGCTCCGATCTATCTTATCTTCATGATCCCTAATCAAAGTGTGTCACTCGTTTCCTGCCTCTTGTAATGGAAAGTAGACAGCATATAGATGTGAAACAAGGTTAATACAAGACGAACAAATAATTATTACAAGTAGCAGATGCTATAATGTCATTTGCTGAAATCATATTTTAGCTAAATTCAAACATTCTCTTAAGCTGGCTAGTGCTGTAGTAGTCACTCAATCAAATCAATCAATAAGCATGGCTTCACAACTATAGAAGTCATAAAATTATAATAGCTTGACATTTTTTTACAAGTATGCAGAGAAACTGTGATATTACATACATGGAAGGTTGCGGCCCCAAAGTGGGACAAGTCCTCGGTAAAAACTGCAAAAATAATATGAAAGTAAACATAATGGGAGAAGAATAAAAGGAAAGACCATCAAGTTCTCTGGTAATTTACCCAGTGAGACCTTCAGCTTTATAGAGTTTTGGAAACCCATCAGCCAAGCCATTGGCAAATGTAGGCTGTGTTTGGACACGAACTTTTACAGCTTCAAATGGACAAAGAGCCACGTCGGCAAATACTTGAGCAGATGCACTGCTGAGAAAGAATACGAAATTCCTGTTTTGATCCATCAAGACATCTGAGTAAAGCCTCTTAAAGTATTCGTAAAGGCCAAATTTGCAGCCACCTTGAACACCATATCCAAAGAGCTTGCCAGACCAGCCTCTCCAAAGGGAAGAAGGGCCTTGTTCTTTCAAGAGGGTAGAGAACCCTGACAAAATACTGTTATACTTGATTGGATTCGCCTATAGTAGAGAAAGTATATATTATAAGAGTGGTCTCAAAACTTTTAAGTAGCAGAGAAAGTGTAAACATGGAAAAAGAAGAAAAGTGCTGGAGAAGAGATAACTGGATTGCTTCCAGTTGCCAAAGAAGTGAATCACAGACTATTGTAATTTGGAAATATTTGCTTAAAAGGTCATTTTGATGGTTGAAAATTTGAAATGCAATGTCTACAAGCAGGTTAAGCAGGATTTAGTTTCATTAAGCAATGTATTGCTTCTGTAATCTGTCATCTAATCTACTTCAAGTAAATTATATGGGAGATACATAAGAAAAACTATGAAGCTCAAAATCAAAAAGCTTATGGCCTTGACAATGAACGAACCTACTCTGCCCATGATAAAATCTATAAAAGTAAAACTCTTCCCCTTCTCTTAATAGCTCTGTCCTTATCAACCAAATTGCTCTCCTCTCTCTCATTTGGAAATTTTATTCAACACACATGGGATATGGGCCTTATGCCAATTCAAGTTTCAAAGGTTAAGGGATAACGACAGAAAAAACCACGCTTGGAAGTTGAAACGCGCCGCGTCAATGGAGAAAGAAGAGTGATTGCGAGACCACTGGTGCATGCCATGGAAGAAAAAGTTCCACTCTCGGAATGAAAGTCAGACCAACTACCAATTAATAATTATTGCTTCTTTAACTAAATAAATAAATAAACAAATGTTTCAAAATTGAATAAAGACATATGACGAGAACTGAAGAGATTTTGAGAATCCTATGTTGAACAAGGGCAAAATAACAACACATAACGTTCAGCAGTCATAGAAAGGACGAAATCAAAAATAAATAAACAGTGGCAATAATTAAGAAATGAAACACAAGTGATTAGGCATAAATGACTAGCATACCCAAGGCCCATCATAAAATCCTTGAGAGCATGATGAGAAAGAGTTTCTCAGGTGCTAGTTGAAAGATCCTAATAATAATTAGCCTGATTGATTTCAGTTAAGATAAACCCACCAAAACCCTCTTATAGTCATACCGTTAAAACTTCAACACCCCATCATGCAATCACTAAAACACAAGAAACTACCCAAAAAAAGAAAGAACAGAAAAGGCTAAAAATGTGTTGATGATCAAGGCAAGTCACCAAAAAGAGAGAAAGGAAAAAATACACAAAAAAAGTACCTGCATATTGACTTTTAAAACATCAAGAGGAGTGATAGCAAGGTGAGTGGTACCGGCGCTTAGCATGCCTCCAACGGCACAAAGCCCATAGTAGGCAGGTGAGAACTCCTTCACAAGACTACTCCCACCTTGTCGAGCCCCTCTCATCTCCTCCATTCCTCTCTTTGATCAACTTCCCTTTTTATTCTCTTTATTTATTGATTGATGAGAAGGCACATTTGTCTTCAAGTTCAAAACTTCTAACCAAAAAGCAAAGACCCCTTTATAGGCCTCGTGAGTTGAAACCAGATGTCCCGTGAACTATATAAAATCATGCACGAAACTTTTGAGTTGAAGGGTTTGATTCGAAGAAAAAGAAGGCAACAAGAAAAGAGCTGACTTGTTCTCTCCCGTTCCTTGCTGCCAATTCGTGCACGTATGCAGTTCCAAACATAAGGCTCACAACAAAACAATTTTCTGCTGCCAACAAAGACCAAACTAAAGTAGAGAAACCCAAGAATCTTGGAGCTTTTAAGAAAGGGCAGACTAGATAGAAATCATCTCCAAATGGGCCCAGAAGAAGCCTGTCCAAATATAAAACCCGAGAGAGGTCACAGAAGCTCTAACCAAAAAAGGCTTTTGGTGTATTACCATGCAAACCTGCTTCACCAAGCTTAGAATCTGAAATGAGGCCATCAAAATAAAAGAGCTTTTGAATTTCTAATTTCGATATGGATGGGCTTTCCTTCGAGGACGAATCCAGCATCACTGATACGGAGAATCAATTTTTTTTTTAACCTGTAAGAAAGTCGATGGAAATACTTGGAAATGTCAAAGTTGCATCCTTTTTAGTGACATTTTATATTTGAACAATTAGACCAAAATTGTTTTGAAAAAAATCAGACTAGATCGGTCATCTCGTACGATGGAGAGCTAATTTTTATATTAGAGGGTTAAACTTGTCAAGAAAAAATATTCTTTCATGGAAAAACAATTATTTTTTTTCATTTTTAAGGATTAAATTAAGAGTTTTGAAACAAAAAGGACCAAATATATTATTCTAGTAAGGGGGAGGGATTAGCCAGGGCTACCCCTTCAATCGTCCCCGCTTGCCTGTACTTGGATTGATGAGGAGAATTTAAGATTTAGAGTTTATAATTTTAGCGTTTAATTGGGTTTATGAAAATATAATACGATTGATCATAATCCAAACTTCTGATATAAATGTTGTAAAAAGAGTGCAGGAGTGTTTGTACGTAAAGGTTGAAGAAGAACAATTTATAAGCTTAGAGACCGAAATCCTCTGCTCGAGAACTCGTAAACGCTTACATAACTTTATGAGCCATGTCGACAGTTTACACGAGGACGACGATAGAATGGATCACCCATTACAACACCTATCACCAGCTGGGACTTCATTGTTGGGCCGTGAGAGTGACATCACGAGAGCCGTCTATTGAGTATGGATGTGTTCTAACACTGTTCCATGAGATCCGTTCTGTCGGGAGGACTCGATATTGTACAATTAACGATGAGCATGAACCCTAAAGAGCGTAGGTAAAAGTGGTTTGAAATGATGCCCTAGTTCCCCCGCTCGACTACATCCGGCTAGTAAGATATTGGCGAGAAATGAGAATACAGGGCTCTAAAGGCTAAATCTTTTCCTGTGATCGGGCTAGGATATATCCTTTTTCCAACACACATGCATATATATATACCTTGGACACATCTGGTTCGGCTGCCGTGATGAAGAACCTGTTTGTTTTTTTTTTTTTTTTTTTAAAGTATGCTAATTAACGGATTGCATGAGGCACATGAGCATGTTAATTTGAACAGTTATCATTCAAGATCTAATAATTGAAAAAATAACGTAATTTAATTCCTCCTCCTCCTCCTCCTCCTCCATTGTCATATGCTTACGTATATGTAGCTCTTCATGATTCTATCAAGTTGCTGTCTCCCTCCAGTTTTCGTCTACTGATTCTGACTTGAATCTTGATGTATCTGAATCATCATCATGATCAGTGTTCATAAGGACAGCTAACTATGATTATCAAATAAAGAAAAGAATTGACAGCCAAGTGGACAGCTAGATTCTTTTCACTTGCTTGCCTTTTTTTAGCCTGAAATGAGTGATATCCTGCCTTCACCGCATGATACCATGCTTTCCCTTTTCTTTTTTCCTTTTTTTTGGAATGCCATGATTTTCTTTCCCTTTTATATTCCATATCATATTAATTTTTTAAAATAAAAAATTGTAGCTATAATTAATTATTAGTGATTTGATAATTGTTACTTTTAAAAATATTTTTTATTTAAAAAAATTAAAATAATATATTTAAAAAAAAATAGCTCAACGACAAAAACAAACAAACAATATTTGTAAATGGGATGACTCACCTACCATTTAAATTTATTGAGAATTTAAATCTATTAAATTTAAATATTATTAATAATTTTCATTTAGAATTATCATAATCCTTAATTAACCTACTAGGCTAAGAAAAATTAAATTGACTACATATAGTATTTTTATTAATGATTATCATGGTTATTGAGAATGAAATGACTTTAATTGTTTTTATTTGTAGGATAAGTGTTATTTTAAGATTTAATTTTTCATAAGCATGCATGTTTGGAAATGTAGTTGTGGTTGCAGTAGCGGTTGCTTTTTAAAGTGTTTTTCATTTAAAAATATATTAAAATAATATTTTTTATTTTTAAAAAATTATTTTTTATATCAGCACATTAAAATGATTCAAAAATACTAAAAATATATTAATTTAAAATAAAAAAAATTTAATTTTTTTAAAAAAATTCACACGTTTATCAATCATGGTAGTAATTGAGTATTTTTCTCTACCTTCTAAAACACATAGGCAATCTACGGCTGCTCCGGGATTGCAGCTGTCATTTAGGTGACACCTGTAGGAGTCTAGCTCTAGGGTTTCGGAAAACCAAGAATTCAACCCACGTGGACAGCAATACGAGGATAATGGACGGTACTGCATATTCCCATTGTCTTTAGGGTATTTTAGAATTATAAAATAGTCCGGTAAAAGTTTTGGAAAATTAATCCATGTCTAAAACAATATTAAAAAATAACACAATTTAAGTACAATTATTGTTTTTT
>Ga0325403_1001713_pt1 | contig 18631 bp, 13 predicted proteins | sample PopdelMetagenome_19_FD_205665 | JGI IMG/M metagenome (GOLD analysis project Ga0325403, IMG submission 205665) | Populus deltoides microbial communities from Bellville, Georgia, United States - Xylem-PdKOR-R4 | ecosystem: Host-associated > Plants > Phyllosphere > Stem > Wood/Secondary xylem...
ATTTAATATATAAAAAATAAATGACCTATTGCATGATAAATATTGGCTATTGTATTTAAGCAATACGTAAGATGTCGCTTGATGACCAAACAACTTCCTGGGCAGCGTCTAAATTGACTCAATAGCCCCTCAGTCCCTGGTTGATGTGTATCTGCAACAAACTTTTAATTTGGCGTTAGCGATTCTTATTTCCCTTTATTTTCTCTTTACTCCTTAATTTCCACGTCTGGTCCTTCAAAATTTCAAAAAAGCCACTCCATTTATTTTTTCTTCGGATCTAATCCCTATTTTTTCTTAATTTTAATTTTTTATTCTTGATCCTTTTGCGAGGTTTTAATTTTAATTTTTTTAATTTCATCCTCAAACTTAATTTGTTATGTGTTGTTTTATCCACTTTGATCCTCATTTATTTTATTTTTATTTTATTTTTCTTAACCATTTGGTGCAATTACATCATCATCACCTAAACAAAAAAAAAATATTATATAAGATCTATTGTTCTATCCGAGTCTATGATAAACCTAAAAACAATTTATTTTTATAACATTAGAATATATTACAACAAATATTTATTAAAAACACACACACATGTAAGTAACTCAAATTTCACTAACTTTTTTGTCTGTCTAAACAACATGATATCTATATTATATTCCAATTTAATACATTTTCATCCATCTTTTGATGAAATTTTATTTCATCATTATATTTATTTAATTATCACAGTCACGTCATGGAAATCCTTACTCACTTCACGTTTGATTCATACTATGAATCATTTCTTTAAAATCCCTTTTAATTCATATAATTATATATGTATATTTCACAATCATATTTGATTCGAACCATTATTTCAATTCGTATTACATTTAAATTTAACATATATCTTGTAACCATACCTAATTCACATTATTGTTTCAATTCATAATATATTTAAATTGTTTCAATTCATAATATATTTAAATTATGTCACATTTCATTTCAGAACATATTTATGCTCTTTTGGTTCTTCAAATATTCAATTTATTCTAATCAAATACATATGTACATATGTAAGTTCTCTTAACACATAATTTATCATTTCAAGTTCCTGCATAATTAATTGTTTAGTTTGATCTCTCAAAATCTATATTTATTATTATTATATTTCATCGTCTCATTTCCCTTTTCATATAGCATATGCTGTTATCCTTCACCCTATTTTGACTCCTTTTCAAAAGATTTAAGGCTGAGATTTTACTCCAACTTATGATTTCCAATGAAAGCCTTCCCGATTAATGAAATATCGGCTGAGCTTCTTTCATGAAAACCCTATCCAAATCCTGTCCTCCCATTTCCGGTATAAGACTTGTCATGAATTCCAATTCATCATCACACAAGCAACTTTATATAACAACCTTAACTTTTAAAGCACGATTCAAACAACTCGTTAAACATGGACATCTGAAATCCTTGAAATATTTTTTTTTATATTGACAATTTAGCTTCTTCCAACATTTTATTATTATTTCTATGAGCCGATAACACATGTATTAATTGTTCCTCACAAGGCCATTAGCCAAATCACATGTTAATACAATCGACACCACTAAGCTTATTTTGGATAGCCAATTCATCTTTTCAATCAATTTTTATGGTTTTATTAAATCATCTTGTTATTAATCAAATTGATGTCACTAAGCCATTACCTGAAAACTAGTTCCACCATGTAACAACCCCAATTTATTTATATATATGTCACAACATTCCATGTATACATAATTTATTATCATTGAAAGTACAAGATTATATATATATATTCTATAAAAATTCCGGCGAAGTTTCCTTTAAATTCTCAATACCAAATACAATCAACTTTATATTCAATATTTTTTACTATTTTTTTTTTTAAATCATGGTTGAAAGCCCAATTAAATTAAACGAGGTAAACTTAACCTAATCAGATCATAATACAAATTGCAAAAAAGACTCACAGGAGGGTCATTTAGGGAACTAAAAGATCTATAAAAAAAAAAAATACTCCTGGTTAAACCATAATTAGCTAGCCAATCTGCTACTGAAATGTTTTTCTATAGGCATGGAACATGTGCACCTCCCAATCTTTTGCAAATAACTCCATGGGCTTCATGATTAAACTATAATTCTTGTCAATAAATTTTTGAAATCCTTTGGACTAAGCTAACTTCAAGCCGTTGGCAATTGCAGATTCTAATATTAAAAGCAAAACCCATAATCCACCATCCCATATCATCCCTAATGACTGAACCAGTTCCAGCCACAACCACCCCTGGGTTCCCCTTACTACAACCATCCACATTAAATGACTGCACCAGTTCCAGCCACAACCACCCCTGGGTTCCCCTTACTACAACCATCCACATTAATCTTCACCCAATCTATTGGCGGGTATCTCCACCCTATAGAAACCATATGCTTGATATTTATTCTGTATCCAGATTATCCCAATATAGTTTGATTGATATCACCAACTAGTCTCCTGATTACGTGAACCAAAAATTCATTGGTTTCTCTCCTTCCAAATCTGCCACAAAACAATCCCGAATTCAATCCCCCAATCATTTTCCTGGATTTCAGATGATTACTTAAGTTATTAACTAACCAGGTGTACCAGATATCGGAGTAGAAAGCCTCCCTTTCTCCAACTTCAACAATTCTATCCCAAACCCAAGGTGCTCTTGGGCAGTCTCGGAGAACATAGATGATTGTTTCCACCTCTGTCAAACAATGACAACAACAGGGGTTAAGAGTGATTTTCCTTCTCCATCTAACCTCATTTGTCATAATGGCCCCATGAGTTATTGTCCAAGGGAAGATTTTCAGTCTTTCTAATCCCTTCCAATGCCAGATGATGTTCCATAAAGGGTCACATTGTTGTTGAGCATCTATACTCCCTTTCTGAATCTGGTAGGCTGATTTAAGTGAGAAATGTCCACCTTCAAAATGCCTCTAATAAGCCTCGTCACCCCCCATACATGAAGTATGAGGATTGTAACCTGCCAAGACCATAACCACCTGGAATGGGAGAAAATGAGCAAATGTTTCTCACTACCATTGGCCTCCATCATCCACCATATCAGCTACCGAGCACTTCAACAAATTCTTAGGAATATCCTGAATAGGAATCGTGTGCTGATTCAAGGGGGCCATATCCTTCCAAAATAGCACCTTACTTCCACATCCCAAAGCCCAATTTAAACCTCGTGTGACAAAAAGCCACACTTTGCAAATACCCTTCCATAATGCTGAATCTCTTTTCTTAGCTTGAGAAATTGGAATAAGCTCTCGCTCCTTAACATACTTAGACCTCAAGACCCACACCTAGTTTTCTTATCCCAATTTCTTACCTCATGATTATTTACTATTATCTCTTCTATATATTTACTACATTAATTACTAACATTTAATTGTTTCTTTTACCCTTCACCTCACAAATCAATACAATTAGCACAATTTAAGGACATATCAATGTCCTCTCTAGCCCAGATCGAGTATTTGTTTCATTACCAAATTCACTGGTTTCTCGAATTACTCATTTATAAGGCACTAGTTTCTCTGATTACGCATTAAACAGGACACCAGTCCCATTAAAAAAGATAACTAGTTTCTCTGATTACGCATTAAACAGAACACCATTCCCATTAACAAAAGTAACTAGTTTTTCCATAACCAGGACACTAGTTCTTTTAACATACTAGCATCAAGCATTACAACAACCATAGCCCCATATAGTTGGACATGTCATTCTCTGATTTGTTGAGGCTAGGAAACATTTGCTATTACCAGCATTGCTTTATTATTAGGCAACGCATCCCCGTTTTTTGATTTTAAACCTAGGCATTGTCACCACTGATACATTAGTCGCCCCATAAGTATACCAGGCAACCACAGGCCAATTACATGGTCAGACAACCTTATTACCAGTGACAATAACCTATCATTCAGTGTAATGCCTTGTAGAATATTTTATAGCATGGGGACCCTGATCTTTGGACCCTGTTATTGATCAACAAGCCAATGAAAGAATAGATAAGATTGAACTAGCCTACCACTTCAAAAAAAAAATGAGGCTAAAAATTGGGTGAACTAGGCCTACATATATCCATGGTGAATTGATAAGTTGGGGAGAAACAGAGAGTTCTTATCCTTACGACTAACTACTCTGTCAATCCCAATTTTACACTCTTGACTTTTCAAAAGTCAATTTAACACATTTTCCACTAATCTTTTCTTTAATTTATATTAGATTAAAATTGAACGAAAACAGGTAAGAAAAGTAAAAACTTAATTTTGAAACTTTTTAATCATTAGAATCAATGAAAAAAATCAAAATTAATTTCTGTTGACCTTTTGAAACTGATGAAGCAAATAAAATTGGAACGAAGGGAATATTAAATATTAAAAGATAATTCAAATTTAAGTAACTAAGTTTATCAACAAACTAATTTACCCATAATAATAATAAAAAAAAAACTTTCTATTTTTTTTCTAATTACTATTCAAACTTGTTCATTTATAAATAATTCAAATAATCCATCACAATTTAGAAAAGGAAATACTATTCAATACTTTAATAATACACATGCAAAGAAGTGTTACCTGCAAAACATCCAAAAATCCCAGTTGCCATGAGATTGATCATTGGAGTTCCAGTATTGCATCTGAAGAAAGGCCAGGTTACGAGGTCCACAGAAAATACACACTCCTAATCTGATTCCAGCAAGGCATAGCCTTCGCAGAGAGGGTCGTGAGCCAGTAATATTTCCAGAATGAGGCTGCGTATATAAAACACACCAAGATTTTGGTATTCCACAAAGATAATCGCAAAATATCAATGGGCAGGTGGTATTTCCAGAATCAAGTTGCGTGTACAATTTAGCATTCCACAAACACAAGTATAATCGCAAAAAAACCACACCATCAGTTCCAGATATGTAGCATCATGATGTACAAAATAGTGATCGACAAAGAAGAAAAAATTAACACTGAACTCTCCCATTTGCATCCCATCACAGTTCCATGGGGAAATACTTTTGATTGGTCAACAGAGGCTTAATCTATATAATAGGAGCATGAGAAGGAAACCAAATGCTGATTCTTCTTGATTGATGCTCTCATATGAACAGTGAATTTCCTGTATTTGCTCAAATCACAAGTGATTTCCAAAAAAAAAAAAACACTTGTCAAACAGAGGCAATTGCGTAGGAAAATTGAATACCAAGGGAAAGTATAAAATGAACTTGGAATATTACAAGCTATTCCAAGGAATTGATCAGATCTGCAAAATTGAAAACCAGCCAATCAGCTTTCACAGCAACAGCCTCTCGAAGTTGAACACCCGCATAGCAAATAAACAAGTCAGCGCCTCCTGGTTTACGAGCCTATATAGAAATAAATAAATAATCTTAAGTTGGATCAAAACAGATTGAGATTTTTCAATAACTAAATATATCACTCTTTCAATCCAAGCCTTTAAAAATCAATGATAGGCTACGGTGTTATAAAGTTCTTGCTTACAAAATAATGAACTTTAAATTATGTTATTTTATTACACTTACCTTTAATATACACTTCTAATTTTTCTTTAATTTAAAATCAAAAAAGGAAAGACGAATTGAAACAGGCCTTTAAGATCTTTTGGCACTTATCCAAAGTGAGTTTATGAAATAATTTTTAAGATTCACATAGATGGGGAAATGTAAGAAACATGTATTGTTTATTGGGCCAACGCTTTTATGTTGGCATTGATTTCTGCTTTCTCAAGAATAAACTTCAAATCATGGCAGTAAAGCGTGAATTTCAGCATGGACATTAAAAGGAAAGAACCCTAGGTCCCTCGTATGTGACTGATTTCCCAATACAAGAGTCTTTATTTTTTTTTATTAAGATTTGTCTTAATCTTTGTTTCACTTCTTAGATTTTCAATTACAAAAACTAAAAGAATACATTAAAAGCAAGAATCAATACATGGTTACACACTAGCTAATTTTCCATTAAAAGCAAGAATCAATACATGGTTACACACTAGCTAATTTTTCATTTATTTAGTAAATATTAGCTACTAAATTAACCATATCATGTCCTATAGAGCATGAGAGGATACCGACCCTATGGAAACACTATATGAAAAAAAACTCACATAGACAACCAAAAATCCCAGTTTGGCTACATTAGCAAAGCATTCATGCAAACTAATCTATTAACTCAGAATTAATGGTTAATAAAGGCAGGTTGAGCACAGCACAATTTTCTTGTAATTTATGTGCTGAATATGGACTCAAAACAGCAGCATCTGATTTGCTTCACAATTTGGACGTTTCATTGAATTTACGTACCTCAAGATCTGTTGCTCCATCCCCAATCATAACCAGAGCCTTGTATCCACGGACCTGATGAACCAATATAATCAGCTTTGCATGTATTGTCAGAAAACAACATGAGGTGGAAAGCTACAGGACTGACCTTCCTTATTTTCTGAACTGCCGTTGCTTTTCCTCCACTCCTGGAAGTAGGCTCATTCACATCAAACCCTACAAACTCCCCAGAACTTCCAAAGAGTAGCTGGTTTGCAAATATGTTTTCGGGTGGAATACCAAGGATTGATGCAACAGGCTACACAGAGGATTTTTTTTTTTTTCAGATATAAATTCAGTAAAATACAATATGAACTATCTGAATTTTTGGCATAAGATTATAGGATTTTGTGTATTTGAAGGAGGAAACATCACAGTCAGAAAATAAAGGATAAATTATTAGTATACTGATCAATGATTACATATTGCTTTTAGAACATCACCAAATCTTGTAGCACAAATTCATGTAGCTTCTTCCATAAAAAACCTGTGTTTATTAATGTAAATAATTTCCTTTCAGAACATATCTGGGCATGCAATATGCCTCACAGGCAATTCATGAAACATTGCTGTTGATGGTACACCTCTTGTATCTAATAAAGTTTAGAAATTTATGGCTAAAATGATACCACAGAGTTGTTTGGCAAGACACCATGTGCAATGGTTCTGTATGGTCATTGTAATATCATCAAGTTACTCCAAGCTATTCCAAGTTTATGAATTATAGCTAAAAGATTTCAATCTGATGAATCCCAGGGAAAACCAAAAAAAAAAGGCGTTAATGCAAAGACAAAATTCTGTAATACAGTAGCATACATTGATCATTTGACGAAAGCCTCCGGAGATCAGATAAACATTTGTGTTCTTAGCCTTCAGCTTCTTGACTAACTCATTTATGCCAGGGGAAATCCTAGAGAATAAAAAATCAGAAACAGTTAATAGTCTTTGATTTAATTAAATTTGCAAAGTCAAAAAAAGTTATGGGGTGGCAGTTGAAACAAAGGGGCAAAGTAGATACTTTTGTTGCAAAAAATTAGTGATAAAAGTACAAATCTGGTCTCAGTGGGTAAAACAAGCATTTTAAGATGATTTACACAATAAAAGATAAGATAGCTAGATTATTTGACAATGAAACAAGTTATATACAGTCTTCATGGATAAGATTAACCGGATCCAATTAAGCGTTATATGAAAATGATTTGGCTCATACTAGTTTTCTGATAAGTATAAAAAGATTTCATAAAGGAAAATATTGAATATCATAAGGTGGGGCATGAGATCATAAACCTTCATGCAAACAATTAAGCATTGTCTTTCAATTGACAAAAACACTTAAAGACATGAATGCAAAACACTAGTTTTGGTCAATGTGCAATGAAACTATCGTACTTCTCATGATCCTCAACAAACATCCAAACAAAGTTATGATCAAATGGAAGAATTTTGGTTTTCAATTTTATGACTAGAGATACAAGAAAATTCCTTGATTAAATATAATAGCATATAGAATTGAGGAAAATGAATCAAATAGCCATAGTGTGGTATTAAAACTTCATTGAAACGAGTCGATCTGGGTTTAAAAGTAACAAACATGCTACATGATATAAGAACTAACAGATAAATAAGAAACTATGCCCTACAAAGGAACAAACATGCTACATAAGCGTGGAATTTGGCATTTGGTGACAACAAAAATAGAAAAACTACACATGGCGCTACCAATTTTTCCTTCCAATGAAACAATAAGAAAACTGCTGTTCTTATAAAATTGAGCAAATGGAAGTATTTTGGTTTTCAATTTTATGACTTGAGATACAAGAAAAATTGCTTTTATTAAATATAAGCATAAAGAATTGAGGAAAATGAATCACCATAGCGTGGTATTAAAACTTCATTGAAACTAGTCAAGCTGAGTTTAAAAGTAACAAACATGCTACATGATATAAGAACTAACTGATATATAAGAAACTATGCCCTACAGAGGAACAAACATTATGCATAAGCGTGGAATTTGGAATGCATTTATTGTGTTTTTGGAACCTTCCTAAAAGTTTAGCATTTTGTGACAACAAAAATAGAAAAACTACACATGGCACTACCAACTTTTCCATCCAATGAAATGATAAGCAAACTGCTGTTCTTATAGAATTGTGCAAATTCTTGAAACACCCAAAGAGCAAAAAAAAAGGTTACTAAAAATCAAGTATTTAACATACTTTGGGGGCCTCGTTTCAAGAAATTCTTGAACTTGTGGTAAGGAAGGTTTGAACAGAGATAATCTAGCAGCCAAGGCCTCCTCAAAGGGAACAGAACCACCCATTGCTCTAGATAAATCCAATTTTCAAGTCAGATCTTATCAACAATTCTAGTTTTAACAAATGACAACGGAAATCAACCTTGCAGTCCAATCTGCAACAGCCTTTCCAGCTCCACAAAACTCTGCAAGTTCATCAATGCCCTCATCCAGGCACACCGTGCTATCCACATCAAAGCACACAGCATCAGCACTTCTCCAAAGTTGAAGAATGACTGTCAAAAAAGAAAAAACCAAACAATTACAGCAACATGATGGCAATGCTTTAGAATTAAAAGAGTCAATGAATGCCCTCACCAATCCTTAAATACTAGTTTCATTCATAACTAAATTCACTAGAGTTTCTTCATTCTGTGAATAATACTCCTACACCTCCATTAACGTGAATAAGGCATCAACTCAGTGAATATTAAACTCAACTAATTAAATAAACAAACCGTTTCATCAAATAACAAAAAAGTAGTAATTACAACCTTTGGATGGCAGAGTATTGTCAAAGTGGCCTGAACCAGAGGCATCCAAAGGCTGAACAGAAGCAACAACAGAATTGAATGATCGATGACCTTTCATAAACAAAACAGGAGTTTTGGTGAAATTCTTTGACAAAAGAAGGGAAAATGCTGGTACAAGACAAGAGTGATATTGTCTACGAGTAGCATGAATGGGGTTGATTCGATAGTGCACCAAGCCTTCCATCAATTATCTGTGTCCAACCAACGAAAACAGAAATAAACAAATTATTCCTAGGGCCTCTCTGCCAAAATAAAATTGCAAATTAAACAATAGGACCCTTGGTCCAAGCCCATTGCCATCACACTCCATAATCACTCAATGGGCCTCAAGCCAACAAGATATTATAAACCCAACAAATAAATAAAATAATAAGTGGCGTCCAAGGCACATTAATGCTATTGCTCCACGTCTACAAGGGAAACTTAAATAGAAAAAAAATACAAATACAGTCCCTACAATTATCAAAAACACTAAACTAAGTCCTGAATTTCTAAATACTACAGCCCATATTAAATAAGCCTACAAATTTAAAACACATATTCAAAACAGTCCTCCGAGTCTACGGCCATATGAAAGCACCCTCCAAGCAAGCCAACTCACACCAAATCCAAGGAAAAATTATGTTAATAAGGTGGAACTTAAGGGAAAATAAATACGGTGCAATTGAAAATTAAACCAACTTTTAAATCCAAATTAACACTCTTCTAGAACCCCAAGAATGCATCAACACAGGGTTTTGATCCAAAACCAAATGGCAACCAATTTTTTATGCTTTGGAAGGCCCGAAGACAATTTTCCAATTAAGTTCAAAGCAAGAGAAGGGAAATGGCAATCACTTTCAAAAGTTTTTAAAACAAATTACGTAAATATTAAATGAAAACTCAACGGTCAACCTAATCAAGGTGCACAAGAAAAATAAAACGCATTTTTGTTATCCTAAAAGCATTTCAAACAGGTTTTTGCCACATCAAAGAAAACTGCAGCAACCCCATAACTCACTTTAAACTAACAAACAAGCATGACTTCACCCACAAGCAAGCACGCCAGAATATAAGGACACACATTCAAACAAAAAACTAAATGGAAGATAATTAAATAAACATTGTCATACAACTCAGATTATAAAGATCCATTAGGTTTATTATGTGATATATCCTATTAACCATTTTCAAATCCATGCGGTTAAATAGCAGATCCTGAACTTGTTTTCTTTCTTCTTTTTTTTAAACATGAACTGATTTTCCTATCTTCACATCAAAGGCACACGCACAGAGTCAACAATCAGATTATTATATTACCTATCCCATCCTCAAGCAATTAACACACTAAGGTATCACAGCAAGCTCCGCTTGCTTCAACAATCAAACTAAACATTCCCAGAAGCAATATTTCAATATGCAAATGAGAAAACAAAAAAGATTTTACCTTTGGGATTCCGTCCAAATAAACTCAGCAAATCCGATTCCGATTCTGACTGCGTTTAGGAGCGCTGTTACAATTGTTGGCAGGTGGTCCGGCTATGAACTCGTGATGCTCACACTTCAGCTGCTAACATAGATGACTTCTGGTATAGAGTTTGGTCACTGATTTGAAGGCGAAATGGCAATCGATGGGTAATGTGTTGTTTTTGGTGGCTGTTTTGGGAAGATGGCTTCAACAGAGAATGGTGTGTGGGGCTCCGATGCTGGTGGTTCGTTCTTTGAAATGGTGGAGGAAGGATTGATGGGTTTTGGGTTGTTCTTGCAGGCAGGGCGGTGGGAGAAAGAGAAGTAGACCTTTCAGTTGGGTCGTTTTTAGAGGTTGGGTTTTTAATTTCTACCAACCATTTTTGCTTTTCCTCTGCAATTTTTCCCAGAAAAGAAGAGTTAGGTTTTTGAAATTGATGGGTTTTTTTTTTTTTGTTGCTCTTGCAGTCATGAATGATGGGGGTTTCCATGCTTGGTATTTATAGCATCACGATTATAAGAAGTATGAGGACTGCATCGAGAGTAAAGCAATGTTTGTTTTTACCGAACGTATTTAATTTTTTTATTTTAAATTAATTTTTTAATATTATTTTAATATAATAATATCAAAATAAATTTTCAAAAATAAAAAATATTATTTTAATATATTTTAAAAAAAAAACAATCTTTATTATAATTATAAAATAAAAAATATATAAAAATATCTAGAAAATAAGATTTTAATTTGCGAAATTTCTAAACTCAGCCCGACGGAGTCATATGATCTACAGTATCAAAACAACAGGTTAGCAATTAGGTTTTTCCCTTCATACTAAAATTTACAAAGATGGAGGATCCCTACAAACACAAACCATATACACATTTGATGCAGGCAAGATCTACTGTGCCATTAACATTGATTTTAAGACTTTCCTGTAAAAAATCCAGCTTTCTCAATAACGAACTTTAAACAAATACAACATTACCTTGGTCTGCCATTTCTAGTTTCTCATCTCATTTTACTCTAAGAAGAGACCAGATCGGGGAGCTACGCTCACTTGAGTTTTGGCTGCGTGAGTTGTCAAATCCCAGTATTATTCCAGATTAGCTAAACCTTATTCCATATTAGCTAAGTTGTCAAATCCCAGTATTATTCCAAGATTAGCTAAACCTTACAAATAGCTTAAGTTTTGGATATGTTTTTAGACAGTGTTAAGAATACACTTCAGACAGTAATTTTTTAAAATTTTAAAAAATATTATTTTAATATATTTTTTAAAAAATATTTTAAATAATAAACATAACCATTGCTACCAACATATCCAAGAGAAGAAGAGTTAAGAATGTTTGGTTGTGCTATAGCCAAGGTAAAAAAAAAAAATTAGATTATAAAAAACCAAGTAACTCACCCACCTTGACTTTTAGTAATTGACCGTGAGAACCTAATAATAAACTTTCCCTTTGTCCTTCACTGAAAACCAAAAAAATCCTAAACACAAATAATTAATTGGTCGTAAGACAAGTAGATTCACATATCTTTGTAAGTTAGGGTTTTAGCTTTATTCTTAGTGGTTTTAGCTTGGGCTTCAAAAAAAAATCTACACAGAGAGCTACAAGAGTGCAAAATCACCAGTAAGAATTTTCAAGCTTTAATTTTTTTATTTTGAATTCAATGTTTCATATTCATTGTAGTAGACTATAATTAATAGAAATCTTTATACCCTCAGTCCCTTACTAAAAACCATATCTCTAGGTCTTCATTTGTAACCTTTAATGTCCAAAACTCTAATTCACACACAAATGCATCAATTAATAGTTTGAATAAATTCAATTTTTTTCAGTGTTCTAATGGGTTGCAATTCAATTTCCCCAAATGTATTCCCATCAATACATTTGTTTCTACGTTAAGAAACTCTTTAATTGGTTTTCCATCGGTCTTTCTAGAAGACTCAAGTTGAAGATTTTCTTTGAGGTATTGGTTTCGACAATATGATTGGCTTCCCATCTTGGAAATTACTCTGGCATTTATAAAATATTCAGATGAGTCAATGAGTGTTATTTATAGTGGTAAAGATATTGGTCTTCCCATAAATTTAAATGTTTTTGTTGTTGCCAAGATAATTGAAGTTGTTAAGAGGTGGAAAATAGGGGCTAAAATTATAGACCCAATTGGAGATGATAATATTACAAATGTATACAAATATTTTAATAAAAAAGTTTAAAATTATTGGAGGAGTAAATGGACAAATGCTAATGATTAGTACTATTAATTTACTAGTTATTTCAAAGTTAGGTTTCGCAATTCTCCTCTTAGTCTACATCACCATTTTATCCTTGTATAGTCTGGATTTCATGAATATCTTATTATGGCATTAGTATTTCTTCATCTTACACCTGACTTCCTCAATCCTTTGTACTTGAATAGCTTATAAATTATAATGGAAATCAAGGAAGCAAAAGAGAAAAAACTATGTTTTCATTCTTTAAACCAAGCGAACAAACATCAACCAGTAAATGACATTCTTCATCCAATGTTGATGTTTCAAATCATAATGACCAACCCCCTTTAAAATCTCAAAGAGTTGAAATTGATGTTAATACTCTTGAATGAGATCTTGGGATACGAATTCCATTGTGACAATATTCTATTAATCAACAAGATGAAATTAGAAGAGCTTATATCAAAATGGGTCCATATCAACCTAAGTTAGCAGAGTATCCGATAACTGAATTAGTGAGACAATATCATCGATTTCACAGTACACTTGGTTTGATCAATTTCCTTTGTTAGAGTACTCTCCATCAAAAGATGCGATATTTTGTTTTCCATGCTTTATTTTTGAAAACAAAGTGCCTCGTCAACCCACATTCACCACCGAAGGCTTTAAAAGTTGGAAGAGGGTTAATGATGGGGTTATATGTTCACTTTTGATACATGTGGGAAGCCTCACTTTACCACATAATAATGTTGTGAAATCTACTGAAGATTTAATGAAAGTAAGTGGACATATTAATATAGTGTTGAATAAAAAACTATTGAAGAAGTTCAAAAAAATCAGTTACGACTCACAACAACAATTTAAAGTGTTTGATGGCTTAGCTTATAAGCATGTGCATTTAGAGGTCATAATGAATCTTCGGCTTTTAATAATCGAGGAATTTTATGGAGATGATAAGACTTATTAGGAGATTGAATGTTGATATTGATGATGTTGTCTTAGAAAAAGCTCCGAAAATGCAAAGTATACCTCACCAACTATTCAAAAAGAGATTTTGCACATTCTCGCCAACAAAATGAGGAAAAAGATTTGTGAAGAAGTTAGAGATGCAAAGTTTTGTATTTTGGTTGATGAAGCCAAAGATACATCAAATAAAGAACAAATGGCTATTGTTTTGAGATTTGTTGACATTCAGGGTTTTTTATGAGAGCCTTTTTTTTTTATTGTGCATGTTTCAGATACTACTTCTTCAACACTCAAAAAAGAAATTTGTGATGTGCTCGCTCGATATAACTTGTATATTCTTAATATGCGAGGTCAATGGTATGATGGTGCTAGCAATATACATGGCGTATGGAACGAACTAAAAGCTCTATTTTTTAAAGATTGCCCTTATGCATATTATGTACATTACTTTGCTCACCGACTACAACTAACATTAGTTGCAGCAACTAGAAATGAGATTTCTATTTGGTTATTTTTCTCAAAATTGACAACCATTATCAATCTTATTAGTATTTCTCTCAAATGTCATACCGAGTTATATTATACTTAGGCTATAGGAATTGCACATATGGTAGTTACTGGAGAACGTGAGACTGGTAAAAAGGCTAATCAAATCGGTAATTTACATCAAAGTGGAACTACTCGGTGGCGCTTTCATTTTGATTTTGATTTGTAGCTTAATAGATATGTATGGTGCAACTATTATTATGCTTGAAAGTATGGTTCAAGAAAGATCTTCTAACTCTACACGTGGAAAAGCTGGTGATTGTTTGATTGTGATGAAATCTTTTGAATTTATATTCATCTTATATTTGATGCATGAAATTATAGGGATTAATGATTTACTTTGTTAAGCTTTGCAGCAAAAATCTCATGACATCTTAAATGCAATGGATCTTGTATCAACTATGAAAGCATTGCTTCAAACTTTGAGAGATGCCGAATTTGATCTTCTCTACACATGTGTAATATGTTTGCACACAAATATAAAATTGACATACCACATATGAATGCTTCGTATAAAAAGACTACAGGTCGTTCATGTCAGCAATAAGGATCAGTGACATTTTACCAACATTATCATTATGATATATTTAAACCCAATTTGTTTGCTGGAAAGTAGTTTCCTTTTAGAAAGTGAATTCTAGGAAAGTGAATTATTTTCTGATGTTTGGTGGTGTAATGGAAAATAAGTTGGAAAACACTTTCTAGTGTTTGGTTATGTTATGGAAAATGAGCTGGAAAACACATATGAATGCTTTGTATAAAAAGACTACAGGTCGTTCATGTCAGCAATAAGGATCAGTGACATTTTACCAATATTATCATTATGATATATTTAAACCCCGTTTGTTTGCTAGAAAGTAGTTTCTTTTTGAAAAGTGAATTCCAGGAAAGTGAATTATTTTCTGATGTTTGGTGGTGTAATGGAAAATAAGTTGGAAAACACTTTCTAGTGTTTGGTTATGTCATGAAAAATGAGCTGGAAAATAACTTATTAATGTTTTATTTTTCTCAAGTTTATTAAAATAATGAGGAACAAATCTTACAAATTAAAAAATTGAATGAGAATGAAATTGAAAAAAAATATAATTTCATAAATTATCTCAAATAAAATAAATAATAATCAAAATAATAGAGATGAAATCTAAAAAATAAAAAAAAAATGAAAGATGAAGAAATTAAAATAATAATAATTAACATTTCATAAATTATTTCAAATAAAATAAGTAACAATCAAAAGAAGAATGACCAAATTTGATACATAAAAAATTTTAATAAAAAAATGATAAGGGAAAAGCAAATAAAAATTATAAAAATGAGGACCAAAGTTAATATAAAAATTAAATTTCAAGAGATGAAATTGAAAAATAAATATTCAAAACAAAATATATATAACATTCAAAAGTTTGAGGACTAAATTTGATATAATCAGTAAATAATATGACATTTCTAAATTTTTCATAACTTCTGGAAAGTGTTTTCCGCTTAAATTTTCCAGGAAAACACTTTCCTGGAAACCAAGCCAAATTTTTCTTTGACTGGAAAGTGTTTTCTGTTGACTAACTTTTCTAATGACAAACAAACACAGGAAAGTTTGGAAAGTGGTTTCCCGGAAAGTGAATTCCAGAAAACAAACATAACCTTAACTCAACAATAGATTTTCAATTGGAAAAAAATAGTTTTAAAAAAATAAAAAAAAAATTATCTTGATATATTTTTGAATAAAAAACATTTTGAAAAACAACCGCAATCACACTCCCAAACAGGCTCTAAGGATTGACTGAAAATAATTTATTTTAACCGTCAAATATTAAATGTTTTTTTAAAGTATTTTTTTAATATATTAAAATAATATTTTATTTTATAAAATTTATTTTTAATATATACTCATCAAAATGATCTTAAAATATAAAAAATTAATTTAAAACTAAAAAAATAATTTTTTTTTAAATTTTAAAAAAGTACTTCCAAAAAGCCTTTAATATTTTATAGTTAAAATAAATTATTTTTTAATATATTAAAATAATATTTTATTTTAATATATTAAAATAAACTAGTATTTTATAAAATTTATTTTTAATATTTTCAAATTAAAATGATCTTAAAATATAAAAAATAATAATTTAAAACTAAAACAAATAATTTTTTTAAAATAATAGTGTTAAATGACAATGCCTAACAAAACCTAATAAAATTTTTTTTAATAATAAAAAAAGGAATGATGATGATGTGATTGAAAGTTGGATTTCTATTTTAAAAATGAAAATTACATATAGTTTCATTAATAAAAAAAGAAAAAAGGAATAATTTTTTCCTTAAAGAATGATATATCGTTTCTCTTTATTTAATCTAATTTTATCTAAATCTAGCAACACTAGTAAAAGGTATGTAGATCCAAGTGCATCATATGGTTTTGACATGTGATATAGCCTTGTCCACAGTGTACTTAGATTGCTAATAGGTATTAATATAAATCAGGTAAAATTTATATTGAAGACAAGTGAAGATATTAGGTAAAATGAGAATTGATGATATTGTTGTTAAAAATAAAATAAAAGTAAGAGAAATATATGTAGATTAAAAGAACAATCCTTAAAATTTCATGAGATGATGAATAGAAATTATATACGAATGCAACAAGAAATTTTGGATTTTGATGTCAACCTTGTATGGAATGGTTTTATGGAATAGGGCATAATTGTTAATCCGATTGTTAGATCTAGTTGACATTAGAAGTGGAACCTTCTGACATGTTGTTCTTCTCAGTATTGACATTTTATGACAAATAGAGTTTGGGAAAACCTTTCAATAATATTATCCATTGAATTATAATAAAGACAAACTACAAAAATTTGAATAAAAATCCACAATGTTGGTAAAGAAAACAGTATATGAACTGAGTAGAGTAAATATGTAAACTATATGGATGATAGTAGACTTGAAAACTGGAAGTGAAAAGGTTATACATGAATTTTTAAAAAATACTATTGCAAATTACCCAAAAATAAAAAAAAGACTAAAAAGCGAATAAAAACTAGATGAAAGAAAGAACCAAGGAAAGAAACATAGTGGCATATAATTTAAGGAAATTCAAATTCATCCAAGTTAGATTTGGTATAAACAAATGTTGAAATTAGGAAAAAAAATGTCGAAGGAAGTTCAAGTGTCTAGAGGAAGAGATATAAATAGAATTAATAGAATTGTTACATAAATATATATAGCCTTGGCCAGCCATTCTAGAAAAAATAAAGGACAGGGAGAAGAATTGAGAAGAGTCTAAAGAGAAAAAGCTTGAGATTTGGAGGAAAACCTTAGAAAAGGCTTGGGAAAAAACATAAAAGTAAGAAGAAATCTTGAGATTTTTGAATTCCCCTATCTTAAGAACATAAAAAAATTAGAAGAAATCAAGTGAGGGAGAGAAGAAGAAAGAGATAAGGGGATAACAAAGAAAAAAGAAAAGAACTTTGCTTGGTGAGCATAGGAAGCTCAAATTCTTGCTAGGTATGATATGTCAAGTATTCTTAACCAATTTCTTACAAAGTTTGATAGATTTGTTAAGTTTTAAAGATACGGGTTTTTAAGTGAATTGAGGAAACTTAGCATTAGTTAGTAATGGTTGTAAATGATGAAAAAATGATGAGAGAAAGGAAAAAAATTTGTTAAAATGAAGTGAAAATCATGGTGAAATTCTAAGGTACTTGGCCGACCATAAAAGGGAAAAAAAAAGAATTGGGATTGTTATGATGTGTTTGAATATTGTGAAATTATATAGAATTAATAGTTGTAATTATGATAAAAAAATTGATTTGAATTTATGTATTTGAGTGTGATGATTTTGAGCATTTAATGAGGTTTATATGATGAACCTATACAGGGATTCACAAGAGGGTAGGTACGCCTAGAAGATAGTTTAGCAGGTAGGGCTATGGAGAGATCAAAGATGGTCACCTACCCCTTATATGTGAGGTGTAAACATAAGCACTTTAGGGATTGTTCAGCTACACCTAGAAAATGCTATATTTATAGGCAGGAGCATGGGTGGAGAGATTGCCCTTATCTAGATGTAGTATGCTACCATTATGGAGAGATAAGACACTATCGAAAGGAATGTCCCCGGAGGATAGCCTGGCAGACTTAAGGAAAAAGATTTCCAGTGAAGAGTCAGCAACAATTTGTGACAGTAGATAGATCCGGTAAACCTACCCGATCCAGAGCTAGTGCCAATAGAGGTTGATCCCGAGGACAAAAGGAGGGGACCTA
>Ga0325403_1001714_pt1 | contig 18628 bp, 15 predicted proteins | sample PopdelMetagenome_19_FD_205665 | JGI IMG/M metagenome (GOLD analysis project Ga0325403, IMG submission 205665) | Populus deltoides microbial communities from Bellville, Georgia, United States - Xylem-PdKOR-R4 | ecosystem: Host-associated > Plants > Phyllosphere > Stem > Wood/Secondary xylem...
TGTGTGCTTGCAACCAAGGTTTGTTTTCTTGATATATTTCAGTTTCAATTGATTTTGTTTGCTAGTTTAATTTCTTCCATAGTTTAGATCATCACAAATCAAAACTCCCCAATTGCATAACATATAGTATAAAAATCTAAACTAAACCTTCCTCGTGGGATCGACCCCTTGCTTGCTCTATACTATCTTGTGTGTTTTAAGCTAGGGTAATTAATTTGTGCGACCGCGACATCGCAACACAAAGCATTCATATGTGGCATGTCAATTCTCATTATGTGTAAATAGATTGATCATGTATAAGGAGAAGATTAAAGGCAACATCTCTCAAAATTCGAAGCAATGCTTTAGTAGTTGAGACAAGATCCGTTGCATTTAAGATGTCAAGATATTTTTTATGCGAAGCTCAACAAAGTAAATCGGTAATCCCTATTATTTTATGCATAAATATAAGATAAATACAAATTCAAAAGATCTCATCACAATTAAACAACCACTAGCTTCTCCGCGTATAGAGTTAGAAGATTTTTCTTGAAACATACTTTCAAGCACGATAATAGTTGCATTATACATATTTCTTAAGCTGGAAATAAAATCAATTGCTACTAAGATGAATCTGTGTTTATTGCTGGCTTTTGGATTAATAGGCCCAGTAAAATCCATCCCCCACATTACATATGGTCAATATGACACTATGTTGAATAAATGAACTAGTGATGCATTGACTTTATCTCTATATACCTGACACTTGTGACACTTCCTTACGTAATCTATATAATCCCTCTCCATGGTAATCCAAAAGTGCCCATCCTTTTGGATTTGTCTTATCATCTTATGTTCATTTGTGTTTGTATCACAAAGTCCTTCATGTATTTCGTTTAATGTTTTCCTTGCTTCTTCTTCATTCAGACATCTTAGAAGAGTCTCGTCAAACGACCTCTTATATAAAACATCTTCATCTAGGTAGCAATCCATGGCTGTTCTTTACAATGTCTTTTGGTCTAACTTGGATGCCTCCTTGAAATATTCTTAATACTAGATACATTTCTTGATGTCATAGTACCAAGGCTTCTTGTTTGTTTCTTTCTCTATTGAGCAACAATAAATAGGGGAATTTTGAATGCATATTGGTTGTTCTTGATCCCCACAATCAATTTAAGCCATGAAGGCCAAAGTTGCTAGATCATCAACAAATTGGTTTATGTCCCTTTCTAAATGTGTAAATTCTATTAAATCAAAGTCCTCTATTAGTTTGAAAAGGTATTCCTAATATGGCTTTGAATTTTCGTCTTTGGTTTTTCATTTTCCTTTTACTTGGCAGATTATCAGCATTGAGTCTCCATATACATTTAACTTCTTTATTTTCATTTATGCAGCTGCCTTTAGGCCCTAAATGCATGCTTCATACTCAACTATATTATTAATGTAACCAAATTGTAGTATGATTGAGATATATATTTGTCTATCATTAGGAGAAATTATGATAGCTCTTGCTCCATTACCACATACATTCACAACTCCATCAAAGTACATCGTTCACTAATCATTTTGTTCTTCCGTTTCAATTATCAAGACATCTTCATCTAGGAACTCGAAGCTTAAAGGTTCATATTCTTAAATGGCGTTGTCAACCAAATGATCAACAATGCCGCTTTATTTTATAGATTTTCTAGACATATAACAAATGTCGTACTTGGACAACAAAACTTGCATTTTGCAATCTAACTTGACAGATACAGTTTCTCAAATATATAGGGGATCTATTTTGGAGATGAGTCATGTGGTGTAGTATAACATATACTAGCACAATCTCTTAGCGCTCCATATCATAACTTCTTAAGCATATAATGTGCTTTGTAATCAATGAACTTCTTATCGATTTAATAAATGGCTTGCTTTTTTTTCTCTCCATATTGTCATGCTATCCTAGCATACCACCCATGGCTGCTTCATTGACTTTTTAAGTATAGTATTAAGGGTTTCCCAGGAATTGATGGTACTAGCAAAGGTGGTTTCATAAGATATAGCTTAATCTTATCAAAAGCCTCTTGACAATCTTCATTTTAAATTCCACAGTTATTCTTCCTCAATAACCTAAAGATTGGTTCGCATGTAGTTGTCATCCGGGAGATAAAAGGAGCTAGGTAATTCATTCTCCCTAAAAAGTCCCTTACTTATTTGGTGCTTCTTGGGTGGCTTTAACTCTATCTGGGTCTACCTCGATTTCTCTATTACTTACCACAAATCCTAATAACTTCCTAGATTTAACCCTAAACTTGTATTTTGTTGGATTCAACTTTAACTAATACTTCCTTAATCTTTTAAAGAGCTTCCTCAAAGTTTGCATATGATCCTCTTCCATTTGGGTTTTGGCTATCATATCATCGATGTATACTTCAATCTCTTTATGCATCATATCATGAAAGAGTGTTACCATCACTCGCTAATATGTGGCTCCAGCATTTTTCAAACCAAATGGCATTACTATATAACAGAAAGTTCCACATGGGGTAACAAAGGTAGTCTTTTCCTTGTCTCCTTCAGCCATCTTAATCTAATTATAACCAAAAAACCTATCCATGAAAGAGCAAGTGGGTTTCTTTGCAGCATTGTCTACAAGCAAGTCAACGTGGGGGAGTGGAAAGTCATTTTTCAGGCTAGCTCTATTTAGGTCCCTAAAATCCATAAATACTCAAAATTTATTATCTTTCTTGGGCAGTACCACTATGTTTGATACCCATTAAGGGTATTTAAACATTTTTAGAAAACTTACATCCCACTGCTTCCTCGCCTCTTTTTTCACCTTAATTAGGATGTTTGGCCTCATTATTCTTAATTTATGCTTTACGGGTTAGCACCTCTCTATTAGAGGTAATAAATGTACCACAATACTAGTATCTAGCCCAAGCATATTGATGTATTTCCAAACAAACACATCAAAGAACTCTTTAGTAAGATCCCTATAATTTGATACATGACATTCTTGGCATCATTGAAGATAGTTTAGGAAATTGCTAGATTTTTTTCTTCCTAAAGGATTAACTAGATTGTTTGATAACTTAATCAGTTAACCAGTTAAATTCGATCCTTACACTTTAAATTTTAATCATCTATTAATTTTTAGTATTGCATATAACTCTCATAATTTAACTATCGTTCTACCAAAATTTAGGTAGAGTTTCCTTTGTATTTTGAACATCTCAAGAGTCGATATCAATTCATATCAAAATCAATCACACCTCTTATCCATAAATCATACCAAACTCATAACCCCATTCTCGATCTAATCATCCTAGATCTCATCTTCATTATATCCAGCATTACATAATCTATTCTCAATAATTCATAACATTGTTAATTTCATATACATTGTTGCTACCTAATTTTTTACGTAATTTTTGAGAAAAACAAAACAAAAATAGCAAAAAACAATAAATACAAAAAAAATATTTTTGACGTCTTTGTGTCACTTGCAACATCTTTTTCTACATTGACTTAAAAAGTTGTTAACAAACTTTTTAAGTCAATGTTGAAGTTGCTTTTAAAAAAAATTTAATAATACGAAGAATAACAATTTACAAAGGGACCAAATGTGAAAACAAAAGGTTGAGGGACAAATTGTTTTTGGGGTTGCTTGGTCACCAAGCAATTTACCTATAAATAGTTGCCCCCCACACACACACAAAGAAGAGTGGGAGCCATAAAAAAGAACCCACACCCATACTAAAAAATCATAATCCATTTTCAAAAATGAAAAAGAAGTCGTCGGCCATAAGAAAAAAAACAAAAACACCATTACCAACCTATCTGTTCATATGCCACTATCCTCCCCAATAGCTTCACCCCTCCCTGTTCACGTCGATGATCCTTCCCTCACTAACACCTATCTCCCTTTTCCTTTTAGCCATGGTTACTGCTAAAACTAGTAACTCACATTTAAGCCATCCTTAACCTAACACCTCGTCTTTAACCTTAGACCAAACCTGCCTACAATCACACTCTACCAAAACAAGCCTTCGATACCAACAACCAACACATTATTTTACTCACCATTAACAAGATCCCCCTCATCACTGTAATCTAGAACTGCATTTAACATCCCAAAATAACAAATATAAATTCCTTACATCGCACACCACACCATACCACACTAGCTTCTTCCACTTGACAGACCCAATCCACTTGATTATTCCATGAACCAGTAGCACAACATCACCATCCTCACAACCATAACCCACTATACACATAAGGTTTTTATCAAAACCATCTTCTTCAACCAAAATTGATTGTCGTACCCAGCAATAGACAAAGCTTCCCCGCTCTTCTGATTCACCCAAAATTAGCACACCATCAACAACCTCCCTCCCTCTCCAACAACTCCTTATTTGTCCAAAACCAACTCCCACCGTGGTAGCTGACACGATCAAAAAATTGATGTTTATCCCAAGTGCAGGAGTGTCAAAGTAATAAATAACCCGACAAGACTGAGATTGAATCACAGGGAGGTGAACTATATAAAATTATAAACAACAAATGAAAAGGAGTTGAAGAGAACTTTTGAGATGTGATATTGATGTAAGGATTGAACAAGGATAAAACAATTGTCAAGGTTAGAGGATTCACTAATGGTATTTCAAATAAGTATAATATAAACTCTTTAAACATATCTTAGCCTTACACTTGTTCATCTTAATTACCTTTTAATCTAACTATATTTACTTTCTTTATAACACAAGTTAATTAACTAAAATCTATGTTAAATAGCTGTGTCACAATAAAGTTACAGCATATTAACCTTAACAATCCCTAATATTTCGTTCAGCAGTTGATATTCCGTGAATTCCCTTTAACTACAGGAGTAATATTCCTATCCATAAACTGATCAGTTCTGTAGCCTTGCAACCTGTTGTCTAAGACTGGATAGAGGTAGTAGGCTGGTCCATGTCCTCTTTGCTATTTGAAAATTTCCGGAAATCAGTTGTCTTCGACTGCAAAGAAAATGGCATTGTCCTACCAGCAATACCAATTGCTTTTCTGGAGACAGCTACTTGCTCCGATATGGAGTTAGTTCTGGGGACAATTACAGGTATGACATCTGCCTTGTTCAAGACTGGAACATTAGCAGTTGAAAGGACCTTCGTAGAACTCCTCTTTGAGGCTGCTGCGCCGGGAACTGTTATAGGACCGGTCATAGTCGTCTTCAACCCAGTACTTAAGTTCACTCTTTGAGGAGCACCAGATACACTTCCTGTGGAAGGCAAAATCTTTGATTCTTTAAAGGACTCTTTCCCAGGATCTGAATTTTGAGAAACTGACAACCTTCCAAGAGATTTTGTTTCCTTTACTAAAACGTTAGAATATTGTGAAATATATAACCTTCCCATACTAGTCTTTGCGTTGTTCTCAAGCAGGACTGATTGGTTCCCAATTGCACCAGATTTAGATTCTGAATGACTGTTGAATCAGTTAACATTTCCAATTGCATACGGTTTAATACGCGAGATACCTACTACCCACACTCCTACACAGCTCTGATTGTATGAGCATCCAAGAAGGTTTCCTTCGTGAAAATTGAGATCTGACAACCTGGATCATCCAACATCCACAGCATCATGGCATCTTATTGGTTCCCATGAGAATTCAAACTTTCATGCAATCCACTTAGTAGAGTCCTCCCATCAGGATTAAAGTTCAAAGAACACTCCAGTTGTCTCCTGCCCCGCAGAACCTATTAGCTCAAAGGTTTCAAGGTCCCAAATTTTTTACACTCCTGTCAGCAGAACCTGCTGCAATAAGAAACTCAAGGGGATGAAAATCTATGCACTCAATCTAAATGATAATTATAATTAAATAGAATTAAATAAATGAAATAATTTAATTTATTATCAATTCAACAATAAATTAATTTATATTTGAAGATCAGGTGCATTATCTAGCAATGTGTCATAATCCCCTAAATATTAGAAAAGTTATTATTGGTTTGACTTAATATTTCAATAACCAGTTTCTCAATATAACTAATATCCTTTTATCAATAATGTTCTGATTTAATATTAAAGCATAAAGTATGTCTATCATGTTAAATCATGTTTGTTCTCTACAAAATAATCATTGAACATTTGAATAAGATTTGAAACGCTTTGCAAATCTCATTCCATCATGGCCAAGGATTTCTCAGTCAATATTATTTGAAAACATATGGAATAATTTTTCTAATTCACATTGGGTGATAAATCATCTCTTAATTACTCGAGTACCTTCATATAGTTCATGTTATATCTAATGTTTGCCCTTCTGTTACCTCGATTAAGATAACATGTAATAGGATCAAAACTTAACATTTTCTATATAAGATAACTTATTGATCTCAAGCCTAAGGATAACTTACACAACTGTCACGTGAGCCTTTTCATAGACATAAGTGATCTCTCCATATGGAATTCTCATGCACATCAGTTCAGTGTACATATCTTATAACAAACACATACGTATTAGTTCTAGGTATCTCTTATACCTCAATTTATGAGAACAACTTCTTCCTTTTACAAAGAAAAGAACATAATATGGATCAGTCTATACAGCTTTAATAAATATCCAGTATTTAAGAGAGCATCAACTATAAACATTTTAAGAACAATGTTTCGATGCAATAGGAATCTCATAATTATAAGAACTTTATAATTTCCTTTAAAGAATTTTTATTTCATAGACTTTATTTTTACTCTAGATTCATTAATCTAATATTATATAAATATTAAAGACAAATTAAACCTTTATTAATAATTATAAATATATATTTACATGAATATAATAATGTCACGTGTAAGTAACCAATTGGCTAAAAGGCATTTTAAATTAACGTGAATATAGCCCTTCCTTCTGATATCCTATATCTTAAGATTTCTGTTCAGGGAACAGATGCGAAGAACTCTCCAAAAAGGTGAAAGCCAACAAAAATGCAATTGGATCTATGGGCAATGAGTGTGTGAACAATGTTTTCCTCCTCTAAACCCCAAAGCTTAATTGCATCACTCACAGCTACCCCCAATGAAGTAGATAACAACTTGAAAAGTCAAAAATTAGGTTTGATAAATCTTAACCCTAAGGTAACCATGTACCTAAAAACTAAAAGTATTGGAAAAAAACTTGGACCTAGAGATAACCTTGTATCTAAGAACCCTAAGTATGTGAATGACGTCATGAAGCCAATTAATCTTCGATAAGTTAGTGTATGATCTTTGTCCTTACAAATAAAGGTTGTTTTGCCACAAGCAAACAAAAGAAAAACTCACATTTATTCTTCAACTTGTTGAAATTTGCAGCTGAAAAAATATAATAAAGTCTCATCTAACTAACCCTAATAGACCTATTTTTGGTTGTAAGCTAATAGGCCTAAACTACTAATCAACTAACATAAGTTCAATAATGAAATAAACCCCTAAATAATGTCTCATAGGCCAGAACAAACCTAAATTAAAACAACTTATTCAAATAAATAAATAAATAAATAAATAAAATAGGATAATAAAAACAAAGTCTTCATGCCAAAATTCTTCCATGTAGCCTGAATCTCCACTTTTCACATGTTCTTGCATTTTTTTATTTCTAACTTCAAACATGTTGTTCTCTCTCATCTGAATGAATTACTAAGCCTACTATATATGGTTGGAGATCTTGAGATGTCTATTTTCTAGAACAACTTGAATCGTAGAAACATTCCACCTGTAGCTCTAGATATATCCCAAATAGTATATAAAGGTCTAGTTTGGTAGATTTGACAAGATTTGTCTAGTAACTTCATCCACCTAAATTAATATGTTCTCAAACTTCATTTTACCAGAAAAATTATCAAAAATATGTTTTCATGTGTCTAGTATCTCCCAGTAAAATTTCAATGCGTTTTAATGTATGAATTGAGACATATATCTAATATCACAAAACTGGTTAACAAAAATCTTAAAAAAAATTCAGACCGGAATTGGTTTGTACTAGATATTTTCCTCTTGTCACAGGAACCCTGGATGATTTCCAGCCAATCTTAAGGCAATTAGCACTCGAGGAATGTGCCACAAATCCCTGCAGCTTGGAGTCGTGTTTAGTAGTCATGGCATTAAAACTATAAAGAGAAAAATAAAAACCCTAATAATCGAGCAAATGCGCGACAACTCTTCTTTCTCCTTACATGTTCAACAGCATAGTGTCTAGTTTCATCATTGTTTTAAACAATGCATGTGGGAGTAGTGGAAAATAGGGACGAAGGTTCCTACTGAAAAATGTTCAGGGTGGCGAGAAGAGAGGATTTCAGTTAGGGTCTTTTGTGGGTTGTAGAATGTGGAGGCTGGGGTATTTTTCCCTTTTGTTGCAAATTTTTGGTTTAAATGGAGAAGAAAGTTGCAATTATGGGTTGTGATTAAGCTAGAATTTTAGGTTTTGATTGATTGCTTGAATTTGAGGGCTTAATTTACTGGGATTTAGGCTGAGAATCAATTAAGGTTTGATTGTTGGATTTTTTAGATTGAATGCATGTAATTTTAGGATTGAATTAGCTGTGTTTTTTTGCTGGAGAAGAATATAAATAATCAAAATAACATTTTTTTTGAAAAAAAAAAACCTAGAATTTAATTGAGTTCAAAAATTTTTTTGCCTTTTCATTGCAATCCCTGAATTTTTAGATTTTCAATTTTCATTCCATTATGGTTTTACTTTTGGATTTTCTTTTCAACTTCACCCTTAATTAAATTAATTAAACTCTCTAATTTGGCCACCTTTCTCAATTTAATCCTTAGTTTTCAAAATTATTAATATTTAATTTAATTTTTATGATACTCAACAATGTTAAATATTGTATGTCGTTTTGATAGCCATGTAATTTAATGTATAGACTAGTTTCAGTTTTGAGCTACACTGCAAGTTATTGTAAATTTAAATATAAAAATAGAATATAGGTTGTAAAGAATTATTTAACATTATTATTAAATCTTGTGTAATGAGTCAATCTTGAAACCACCCCACTCGATTCCTTGCCTAGCTCGAATTTAAAATCAAACTACTTAGGAGTTGCTTTAAGATGACTCAATCAAATTAACAGGTCTAAAAGCAGCCCGAAAAGCATGGTTCATCTTTAAAAAAATCAAGATAACATGCTTTATTGAATTATTGAATATTGAGTATTGAGATGGTGACAAATTAGATCAACTCAGGCTTCACAAATTAACCTACTAAACCCTTGACCTGTATTATGAAATCATTGGCTTTGATAACTTTGGTTAGGTCAATATAAACCGGTTGACTATTCTAACTAACACTGAACTATTACTATTTAAAAAAAAATAGTATGAGTTTCCAATGTTGTTCATGTTGTATTCATGTTTGGATTCCTAAGGTAACAATAGTGGCTACAAGTTTGAGATAGCATCAAAGAACCGTATCTAGAACTCAGACATAGGTAGATGTTTTGCATTCCTTTATTTAAGTTGTTCAAGGCTCTAGTTTTGAAATAATCAAAATTATTTAATTACTTGTTTATGCATAAATATTAAGCCCGATGTGATTATCAAACAATTAAAAAGAAAAAATAAATATTGAGCAGTACCTAAGTGGTACTAGAGACTTTAGTTTATCTAACAATTGGGAATTTAAATATTGACTAGTACCTAAATGGTACTAAAGGTGTTGGTTTATATAACGATCAAGAATTTAAATAATATCTAGTACTTGAGTGGTACTAGAGGCGTTAGTTTATCTGACGATTGAGAATTTAAATATTGACTAGTACCTGAGTGGTACTAGTGGCGTCAATTTATCTAACGACCAAGAATTTAAATATTGACTAGTATCTTAGTGGTTGAAGAGGCATTAATTTATCTAATGACCGGGAATTCAAATATTGACTCGTACTTGAGTGGTATTAGAGGCATTAGTTTATCTAATGACTGAGAATTTAAATATTGACTAGTACCTGAGTAGTACTAGAGGCGTCAATTTATCTGACTATTAGAAATTTAAATGATAATTTACCTTAAAGAAATTAGAGTTATCAGAGTGATAGATGACCTAAATGATGTAATTAGGATAATTGATTTGAATAATATAAAAGAATTAATGATACTATTGACATGACCAAAAGATTGATGTCTTCTCCCAAATGCAAGAGTGTCGAAGTAATAAATAATCCGGCAAGACCGGGGTCGAACCACAGGGAGGTTAACTATATAAATTATAAACAACAACAACAACAACAACAACGATAATAATAATAAGAATAATAATAATAATAATAATAATAATGAGAGCTTTGAGATGTGATATTGATATAAGGATTAAACAATGATAAAAACAATTGTCAAGGTTAGAGGATCCATTAATGGTATCCCAAACAAGTATAGTATAAACTCTTATTACTTAATTGGAAACCACACACAAAAGAGGTTCCAATCGGTTATAAATTATTAACATGATTACATTAGTTATCTTATTCGAGTAATGTTAATACTTGTAAATGTTGTCAGGTATTCATGATTATAACTTATGTTAACAACAAATCAAGTTCCTTTCATAGCACAGGTATCGGTTATACCATACGGTTTGGGCTATGAAAGTACAAAGTATTTGTTGTACCAAGAGTTATACAACATAAATCTAGATTAACCATTTAACAAGCAAAGTATTAAAAGTGAACAAGATAACAAATATAAAACATGTTAGTATTAAACATTAAAGTCCATGTTGAGTTTATACTATACTTATTCTTACACACATTAGTGTAACCTTTTCACCTTGACATAAAAAACTTAGCTAAACATAATGAATAAGAGAAACATAAATAAACAAGATAAGAACATAAATAAGATATAAGTTAATTAAGTAAAGGAAAGGAAATGAAAAGCATAAACAAGAGATTAATATAAACGAAACTTAAGCATTACAAAAAGAGAGAAAGCAAGAACATGATCTTGATCTGAAAACCAAGATGCCTAAATGCATGGCAAATATCTCTTTTTATAAGCTAAAAATTTGAAACTATTGATTTGATAACTAATTGTTGAGTGGGTGGCCACGTCTTGACTTGGTAACAATCCTTATCTTCTTGTCTGAACAAAACGTCATTGATAACGTCAGAATTTGAATAGAATTAAATCATGAAAGTTCTAAGAAATTGTCTCAGCTTTCCAACAAAAAATGAATCAATGCTTTTGGACTTTTAGAACTCGAGATATGGGCTATATACTAAATAGTGTCTGGGCTGCAGGATAGAATCCAACTTCTCCGTTGTTGCTAAGATTTGGACTTCTAAACAACAGAATTGAGTCTTGCACTCAGCATAAATGTTTTAGGCCTATGTCTTAGCTTTCTATCCATATAAACCAAATTAAAATCCAAGATCTACAGCTCCAGATATGACCCAATGACTGAACAGTGTTCCAGTTTGGACTGAACCAGCATCTCTTTTCTAAGCTTAACCCTCTCATTGTCTTTTCAATTTCAGTAGTTAAACTCATCAATGAATCATTTGATTTATGTGATAGGCCTGCATTTAAGATAAACATTTACCATAAATTAAAGGTATCTTATAGTATCAGACTTGTTATTATAAAATATGATTTAGTTAAGGAGTTATTGATACTTCAAGTGCAAAATGATGATATAAAACCTTGATAAAAATGCACTTTTAAGTACTAATCACACCCCCCCAACCAGCGTATTACTAGTCCCTAGAAATCAAAGCGTTAAAATAGAAAAATAATTTGCAAGTTCCACAACGCAAGGCATTCATCATTCAACTTCCATTAATCTATCTAGATAAACAAACTCTCATTAAATTTATATATCTACTCAATACCTCTTAAACAAGATATTAATAAACCTTCCTTTTGTGCTTAATATATCAACACATAGTTATGGGGCTTTACTTGGAAGAAAACAAAATTTTTATGGGATATTGATGTAAGGATTAAACAAGAATAAAACAATTGTCAAAGTTAGAGGATCCACTAATGGTATTTCAAATAAATATAGTATAAACCCTTTTTGTTACTCAATTGGAAACCACACACAAAAGAGGTTCCAATCAGATTATAAATTGTTAACATGATTACATTAGTTATCTTATTCGAATAATGCTAATACTTGTAAATGTTGTCAGGTATTCATGATGTTAATTTATGTTAACAACAAATCAAGTTCCTTTCATACCACAAGTGTCGGTTATACCATACAATTGATAATGAAAGGATCAATTTTTTGTTATACCAAGGGTTATACAACATAAATCTAGATTAATCATTTAACAAGCAAAGTATTAAGAGTGAATAAGATAACAAATACAAAACATATTAGTATCAAACATTAAAGTCAATGTTGAGTTTACACTGTACTTATTCTTACACCATTAGTGTAACCTTTTCACCTTGACATAATAAACTTAGCTAAACATAATGAAGAAGAGAAACATAAATAAACAATATAAGAACATAAGTATAGTAAAGAAAATGAAAAAGCATAATCAAGAGATTAAGGAAAATATAACATGAAATAAAACTTAAACATTACAAAAATATAAAGAAAGAAATAAAGAGCATGATCTTGATCTGAAAACCAAGATGCCTAAATGCATGGCAAATGCCTCCTTTTATAGTCCCAAATTTGGAACTATTGATTTGATAACTAATTGTTGAGTGAGTGGTCACCCCTTGACTTGGTAACAATCCTTATCTTCTTGTCTGCAAAAAACATCATTGCTAACATCAGAATTTGAGTAGATAGTCCCTATGAAAGTTCTGGGAAATTGTCTCCGCTTTCTAACAAAACAAGAATTGATGCATTTGGACTTCTAGAACTCAAGATATGGGCTGAAAACTAAATAGTGTCTAGGGTGCAGGACAGATTCCGACCTCTCCGTTGTTGCTACCATTTGAACTCGACAATGACATTTTTAAATCTTAGACTCTTCATAAAAGTTTTAGGCCTATGTCTAAGCTTTCCATACACATAATCTAGACCTAAATCCAAGTTCTACAGCTCCAGTTATGATCCAATAACTAAATGGTGTTCCAGTTTGGATTGTACTAGCATTTCTTTTTTAAGCTTAGCCCTCTCTTTGTCTTTTCAATTTCAGTAGTTAAACTCATCAATCAATTCTTTGATTTATGTGATAGGCCAACATTTAAGATGAACATTTACCATAAATTAAAGGTATCTTATATTATTAGACATGTTATTATAAAACATGCTCCAGTTATTATAAAATTGCTTAGGTTAGGGAGGTTGTGAAACCAAACTTATCTATGTTTTTATTATCATTTTTTTTTGCAAATTATATACTATCCATTTTCCTTAGTTGTTACCTTTAACAAAAGAACATAAATAATGTGATAATACAATGTGCAACCCACAATCATATGTTAAAGTGTGTGTGTGAAAATGAAGGTTTGAGAATACTTGTTAAATGAGTATATGAGCAAAATCAAGTGATAACAATGCGAGAGTTTGTAAACTTGAATATTTCAAGAAGTATTCTAATAGACCTTGATAAGAATATTTACTAAGATGCGTCTCGAAAGTCAATAAAATTCCTCCTTACCCTGCCATCCTAATGACAATTTTATCAAATGGTTTTAATAATAGCAAAAACAGTTAGTAAGTTTTTTTTTAATGTCAACTACAACCCTCTCCCCCCAACCAAAACGAGACATTGTCCTCAATGTCCTAAGGTAGAAAGATAGAGTATAGAAGACATCACCTGAAACAACGAATACTAACAAACCTGAAACACACTTAAACAAATACAAGAAATAACAATACAAAATAAAATGCTATTAATAAAACCAAATGACACAAGGTTTCACAAACGAAGGCTCAAATCCAATCTAAGCTTTTTACAGTTTTTCTTAGTTGACCAATTTATGCGACTCATGGAGGGATCAATTACAAGGATGAAAGATTGTAGTTGGTCAATTAATTGTTCAGCAGTAGCAGTAGAGATTATGATTTGTCGTGCCAAAGATGTTTAAAATTCCTGTTCCACAGCTTGATCAAGAAAAGATAACAAATTATCATAAAAACCATTAACATTTAACAGACCTATGGGTTTATGGTGAATGTGCAGTTGGGCCCAAGAGGAAATATGAAAGATCTCTTCCAATGTGCCCAGACCACCTGGTAAAGCAATAAAGGCATCAGCATGGTTAAAGATTGCATTTAGTCGATCAGACATTGTGGAGACCTGTAGTTCCTCTCCAATTGTTTTGTCAATGATGGGGACGACCCCTAAAACTTGACTGCCTCCTAAAAATACAGCTACTGACACACTCCCCATTAACCCAAGGTTGCCTCCCCCCATACACTAAATGAATCTTTCTCTTAGCTAGTACCTTCCCAAGATGATTTTCTTATTCTAAAAACTTCTTTTCTTTCCCAGGACTGGATCCACCGAAAACACAAATATTTCTTATATGATGACTTGAGGAACCTGCCATTTCTACACACTTCTATATCTGTTGAATGTATGGGTTGAGTAGAAATGAAGGGGAGGAAGAGAAGATTTTATAGATGAGAAATTGAAAATACAATCATACCACCTATATGTAGACCAGCTGGAGTCTCACTCTCTCTCTCTCTCTCTCTCTTTATTGATTTATTTATTTATTTTGAAAAAGCATGTGTATGTACAAGTAGTTGTGATTGTGATTCACATATTCCCTTGGTTTTACATCCAATAATGGCTTAAACACCCTCTATGGGTCGGGGATAGGCTTCCCATCCAATTTTCTTAAAAACTGGCAAACATGGTCTTTTATAGTCAGATTCCCAAAACTATATCGAGCATGTTCTTTATGGAATTGTGGCTATAAATCATGAAATGCACAATGCACATCTCCACCAGGATACGTCTCAAAAGTCAATAAAAGATTATCTAAAGATTCCTTATGTTGTGAAATAAATCCAGACTTTTGACAATTTCACAAGCTTTACAGAACACATGTGCGTCTATGAACATGGTGGGCCAATAGAATCCATATTGTAAGATTTTTACAGTCGTCTTTTTTATGAGCAATGACTCCCACATGCCTCAGAATGACAAAGTTTAATGACACTATTTACCTCATTGTTGGGAATGCATCTTTGAAATATTTGATCAAGACAATAATGGAATAAAGGTCATCCCAATAAAATTTCTTCACTTCGTTCAAAAACTTACTTTTATCTTGGGTACTCCAATGAGTTGGCAAATCTCCTGTAGCAAGAAAATTGATTTTTTTAGCAAACCAAGGCATTGAAGTAAGACAAAGTAAGAATTCGTCAGGAAAGTAATCATCAATTGGTGTGATGTCAGATATCGAATCTATTATCAATCTTGACAAATGATCCGTATCAACATTTTCGGTGCCTTTCTTGTCCGTGATTTCTTCCTGAGAATAAATCATTTGTAAATCTTCAGATTCATCAAACTCAATTTTACTCAAAGTAGATTCAAGTTGATCATGAACTAATTCTTCAATAAGATCTACTTCTTGTAAATCATTATCATCTCCAGGTTGCTTTCAAATGTTCAAAATATTCATCTCCAATGTCATGTTTTCAAATGATAGCTTCATCAGTCCATTCCTATAATTAATCAATGCATTAGAAGTTGCAAGAAACGGACGTCATAAAATAACAGGAAATGACTTACATGCTTCAACAGGTTGTGTGTCCAAGATAATAAAATCAACAGGATAAATGAATTTATCAACTTGTACTAACACATCTTCAACTATTCCTCTAGGCACTTTTACAGATCTATCGGCAAGTAAGAGTTACAGAAGTTGGTTTTAACTCACCTAGATTGAGACTTTGAAAAACTGAATATGGAAGTAAATTCACACTAGCTCCAGGATCATGTAAAGATCTTTTAATTTTATGTTCTCCAATAAAGCATGAAATTGTAGGACAATTAGGGTCTTTATATTTCAAAGCATTATTGTTCTGAAGAATGGCACTTACTTGTTCAGCTAAAAAGGCTTTCTTTTTCACATTTAGTTTTCTCTTCACAGTGCATAAATCTTTCAAAAATTAGCATAAGAAGGAACTTGTTTAATAGCATCCAACAAAGGTATATTGATCCTTACCTGTTTGAAAATTTCAAAGATTTCAGAGTTGTGATTGACTTTTCTTTGTTTGGTCATGGCATGAGGAAATGGAAGTGCTGGAAAAGAATCAGTCTTTTCTTTGCAATGTTCAGATTCAACCCCTTCCTTACCCTTAGAGATTAACCCATCATCTTTCTCATAAGGTTCAAGAATGGGTTTTTCAATAACTTTACCACTGCGAAGAGTAGTGACTGATTTGACTTGATCCATGTGTTGGCTTCCAGAACTACTTGCATTTGCATTGTATTGCCCCTTTGGATTTTGTTATGGTTGAGATGGAAACTTACCTTTCTCTTGAAAACTGAGAGCAGATAGGAACTTTGCAAGAGTATCTTTAAAATCTGTCATGCTTTGAGCAAGTTGAGTGTTGATTGTCTCTTTCTTTTCAATGAATGCATGCAATGTTTTCTCAAGATTACTTTCAGGAGGGGGAGCATAAGGAGGTGCATATCCATGGAAATTATAGTGTGCTTGAAACGGTGACGGTGAAGTTTGTGCATTCTTGTTATCACTTTTCCAATTGAAATTTGGGTGATTTCTCCAACTAGGGTTGTATGTTTGTGAGTATGGGTTATGATTGGGCCTTTGGAAACTATTTAAAGCATGAGCTTGTTCATGGAGACATTCCTTAAAAGAAGGCAAAGTTGGACAGTCATTGGTTGAGTGTTCATTGGTTTCACAGATTTGACACACAATGTCTTGAACAAATTTTAATTGACCACTCTTTTTTAATTCTAGTGCTTCGACTTTTTTAGCTAAAGATGCAAACTTGGCATGGAGGTCATGATCTTCCTTAAGGTTGTACATACCTCCATTAGATGTATGAGGTTGGGTTTTACTTGGTTCCTCATAAATGCCTGTAGTGTCCTAATTTTGAGCATTTTTAGCTAGCAAGTCTAAGTACTCCATTACTTCATTAGGGTATTTATCTTCAAAATTTTCATTGCACATCAATTCAACCATTTGCCTATCTCTAGGTGTTATCCCTTCATAAAAATGTGAAACCAATCTCCATGTTTCAAAACCATGTATTAAGCAAGTCTCGATACCTATCCCAACATTGGTAAAATGTTTCTCCTGGTTTTTGAGTGAAAGTGATGATTTGTCTTTTGAAAGAGTTTGTTTTGTGGGACGTAAAAAACTTCTTTAAAAATTGTTGTTACATTTCATCCCAAGCACGAATAGATCCTGGTCTTAAATTTTATAGCCATGTTTTAGCTTTATCGTTTAATGAAAAAGGAAAATATCTTTAATCTGATGGTGTTCATTCTACAATTTAAGTCATTATAGGTGTTACAGACCTTCTCAAATTCCCTTAAATGCTAGTATGGATTTTTGAAATCTAAGCCATGAAAAGAAGGTAAAAGTTGAATAATGTCTGGCTTAAAATTAAAATGAGATGCATCAGGGGGGGGAAACTATGCATGTGGGTGCACTTGTTCTTGTGGGATTCATGTGGTCTCTAAGTGTTCTAAAATGGTTATTCTCATTATGAAGCAACTGGTTATCTTCTTCAGCCATATTTTCTGAAAATGATGAGGATACCCTACAAAGTCTACCACTTAATGTACCTGACCAAACTCTCATGCACATGTAGGAAGAGAATAAAAGGAAGAAGAAAACAAAAGAAAAGGAAACAAAGTTAGATACAAGAAAAATGAAAAGAGAAAATAAAATAAATATTATAATTTATACAAGAATTTATCTCCTCGGCAACGGCGCCAAAAACTTGACACGACCAAAAGATTGATGTCTTCTCTTAAGTGCAGGAGTGTCGAAGTAATAAATAATCCAGTAAGACCGGGATCAAACCATAGGAAGGTTAACTATATAAATTATAAATAACAATAACAACAACAACGATGATAATAATAATAATGAGAGCTTTGAGATGTGATATTGATATAAGGATTAAACAATTATAAAAACAATTGTCAAGGTTAGAGGATCCACTAATGGTATTTCAAACAAGTATAGTATAAACTCTTATTACTTAATTGGAAACCACACACAAAAGAGGTTCCAATCGGTTATAAATTGTTAACATGATTACATTAGTTATCTTATTCGAGTAATGTTAATACTTGTAAATGTTGTCAGGTATTCATGATTATAACTTATGTTAACAACAAATCAAGTTCCTTTCATAGCACAGGTGATTAGTACTTAAAAGTGCATTTTTATCAAGGTTTTATATCATCATTTTGCACTTGAAGTATCAATAACTCCTTAACTAGAGCATGTTTTATAATAACAGATCTGATAATATAAGATAGCTTTAATTTATGGTAAATATTTATTTTAAATGCAGGCATATCTCACAATTCAAAGGATTGATTGATGTGATTAACTATTGAAAGTGAAAGGACAAAGAAATGGCTAAGATTAGAAAGGAGATACCGATTCAATTCAAATTGGAACACTGTTCAGTTATTGGGTCATATCTGGAGCTGTAGATCTTGGATTTCAGCTTAATTTATATGGATGGAAAGATAAGAAATAGG
>Ga0325403_1001715_pt1 | contig 18625 bp, 13 predicted proteins | sample PopdelMetagenome_19_FD_205665 | JGI IMG/M metagenome (GOLD analysis project Ga0325403, IMG submission 205665) | Populus deltoides microbial communities from Bellville, Georgia, United States - Xylem-PdKOR-R4 | ecosystem: Host-associated > Plants > Phyllosphere > Stem > Wood/Secondary xylem...
TTCTTCGAAAATAACCTTAATTTAGGCACAAACATATGCTTACATCTTGCTGTGTCAAACGTAGTTAATTTTCTGCATGAATAAAAATACAGTTAATTTTGTTATATTAATGACCAAGATAGCAATTAAAGTGTTTTTTATTTAAAAATATATTAAAATAAAAAAATATATTTTTTAAAATTATTTTTAATATCAACAAATCAAAACGATAAAAAAATAAATTTTTTTTTTATTTTAAGCAAGAATAAATTAAAAAAATTAAAAAAATATAGTTTGCACAACACACTCTAAATTTTGCATATCACAACTGGTTGAGCTTGTTTCAGAGCCTTTCTGAGGAATCAACGAGCACAGAAAATGTGCAAATTAATTAGATTGAATCGATCAGTAACAATTGTACAAGGTTTGGGACTATATTGGTAAATAGGATTTATACGGGTGAAGTTACCTATAAAATTTAAGATGAAAATAAAGGAACCAAAGAAGTAAGATCAGAACAACGGGCAACATGAGAACTATGCCTTCAAATGCAACAACAGCCGTTGAATAAGAATAAAACTATGAGCTCGATTTGAACATCAATTGTAAAGTTCGAGGTGTAAGTAAACATGCATCGTCCCCAGTCCTATTAAAGCTCCATCATTCTTATTATGGCTGGTGAAAATGCCAGTTTGCTTTTCTCACCTCTCCTGTCTCTCGCATAAGCCACTCCTGGGAGCGGAGCTTAATTTCCCCTTTTCTTTTGAATCAAATTCCCCCCTTTATCTCAGGCGACTCAGAGAACATATAGCAGCAGAGAAAGTAATGGACTGAGGCAGAATACGCTTTACAACTACAGTGTTGATTGCAGCAAAAATAAACAACTACATACTGTACATTAATCTGACCACGATGGAACACCTGCCTCTTGGATGGGACAGAAGTTTCCCGTGCCATTTACAAGGACACAAATGGTGTGGCAGTGTGTTAGGCCAAGTAATTGTATATCTGAGGGTTGTTCTTGTCTCGCTCCAGGTATTCCCTGTCGATAAGACTTTCTATCCTCTTCTTCAAATCAGCCGGCTTTATAGGAAACTTCAGCTGTTTGCAACAAAAAATATTTGTTTCATCAATATCAATATCCAGCAAGAAAGTTTCAGAACTGGGTAAAGTTTGCCTCCCAATTTCATTCATCTACCAAAGTGACCAATCACAGTACATTTGGGTGACATTTCATAAAGTAAAACGAAGAGATGATCAGGAACCCACAAAGTCTGGATTCATCCCTACTCACGAAAATAAAATGAAGCAGATTTACCTGCTGGAATAGTTCAGTTATAAGAAGCGTGTGACTTAGCACTTTCCTTGTCTTCATTATCCGAACAATCGCAGCATCGACCTGTAACATATTAGGCAATATCACAGATCTTACATCCAGCAATTTCACGTCTTTGTTGAATTTTCATTACAAGAAACTGATTTTATTAAAAATGGAACTTGAGTGAAGGTTAACCTGGTATTGACGATCCTGAAACACTCTCTCAGTGGTGCTTGTGTTCTCTTCTACAGTTTCCTTCATCTGGATTGCATTGACCTGCATCCCAAAACAAGTGTTACCTCAAAGATCCAAAATACAACTGGCAAAGAAAAATCATGGAAGTACCTTAATAATTATAAAAGCACTTTACTTCACAAGGTCAACTCTTCGCATTAGCCATGCTCATGCAAGTAGAAAAAAAAAAAAGCTATTTTGACTGTAGATAGATATGAAACTGATACCTTTATTCGATAGAGTGGAGCTGTAAATCCTTCATTGAACACAAAGGAATCATCCTCCTCCACATCCCTCCCTTTGGGCAGCTGTAAACCATAAATTTTATAATAAGGAAAAAAGAGATGAGCAAAAGCCAACATTAAACAATTTTATCAGCATTTGTAAGATCTCACACGCAATGCAGTTAATCATCGCCTACCTTTTGCAGAACCCGAACTTTTCCACATGCCAGAGACTGCAAAGTTCTTCTAAGCTCCTTGTCTTCTATGCCAGTAGAGTCTTTGATATCTTGAAAACTAAGCTTTTGGGCATCATTAAACAGCATCAGAACGACAGTCTGGAGTAGAAGGCATGAGATGGTAAACAATTAGAAGATGTCCACTTACACAGGTCGCATCCATAAAAACAAATGAACAGTAAGAGACAATGTAAAGGGCTATGCATTGAAAACTAAAAAAGACCAACCTGAAATAGAGAAACTGCCAGCTCCTTTTTACCTTTTGGAAACTCAGCTTTCAATACACAATGACCCAATGAGTTTTGCCACATTAAGCGCCTTCCACTATACTTGCTTAAGTAGAATTCTTTGAATATATCCTATATATAAGGCAATTGTTTATTCAATATTTTAGTGGCTGTAGATGTGGGAGAAACATCAGGTCTTTTGCAAAATACCTGATAAACATTCAGCTCATGAGGAAGCCTAACATCCATGGGTGGATATGTGGGCCAGTACCTGCAGTCCAGCCAACCAAATAAATTAAATTTCTGTAGGAATTAAGGAACTAAATATACAAATTTTACATCAAATACAAACAAAAAGGATCCATAACCAACCCAGTGGTTAAAACATGTACACTCATTTCAATCCCTGATGGAAGTTTTGTCCTGGCCTGAGATGATTGTCGGAAGGACTCATTTATCTCCTTCGATAGTTCAATATCCTGAAAAAGCACCACCAAGACAAAGAAAACGATAAAAATAAGTCATCTTCATCACTGGTAATCCATATGAAGTTACTAAATGAAAGAAAGAGGATATTAGGATTTAATAGATACAATGGCATATAGAACCTCAATTCTAAATCTAAGAAATTCAAAGCAATGGTTACTCTTCCCAAAAATAAAATTCAATAAACAAAAATCCATGTATGAAACCAGCATCAAGAATATGCATTTTTTTTCCTCAGGGAAACAATTTTATCATTGTACATGCTCGTTACTGAGTTCAAACTTTAATTTCTCCTAACATTTCAACTACCTTCAAGAAATGACACAGCCTTGTGTCACTCACGGAGTCCAATCAAGAACCATTTCAACAGACACGTTATATTATGTATATATAAACCACACATTCAGCGGTCAAGAAATGTGTTTACAGGCAATGAGAATCAAAGTTTACATTTACTTTTTATCTTTATCATTATTTCTGTTTTAGGTGCACATGCATGCAATGTTGTAGGGATTGGGAGTTGGAGGCAAAAGTAGCACATGCACTCATGTAATGTGGGAAAACTGAAAATGGGTGAGAGGGATATAAAGTTTCTCCATGTTAATCTGAGCTTCATCCAATTAATATTGCATGAAAGCATTGCCGGGGGCATGAGAGCTTCACAAAATTTATGTTGTATAACAATAAATTACCATCCTCCAATTAGAAGTTAGTGAGAAAAGTAGAACAAAGACGAGTCGTTGATGAACTTGTATAAATAGTGCAGACCTTAAACATTCCTTCAAGCTTGTTTGTAAACTGGCTACCACATTCAGTTTTCAGCTGCAATGACAACACAAACATAATTGATTTCATTGATAGAAGAAAAGGACTCAGAAAACATTTACTCATAAAAGTTGTTGTGCTTAACCTTAGATATCATAGATTTCTCTGCATCAATAGAAGCGCTTTTTCCCAACAGCAGTCTTTTTGCAAGATCCTTCTTATAAAATGCTTCAAAGACATCCTTACCCTTCATAAAACAAAAGAAAAGGAAGATGCACGTATCTCAGCATCATTTTGTTTTGTACAACACCAAAAATATTATAGCAAGGAAAAACCTGGTGAGCTAGTAGTGAAAATACTGACTTCTTTAACACATAAGATTACCTGAATAAACCTGAATAAAACCAAAACTTTATCAAGTGTACCCTCCAACTCTTCCTCGGAAGTACCCTTATTCCCAGCACGAAGCTTCTCGTCCAAAAACTTTGCAATCAGCTCAGCAGGACGGTTCTATCAAATGGAGAACAAAATTAGAAATTTAGGAAGTTAAAAACAACACTATAGAATGAGAATTGACTGCCAACTAATAAAAACTCATAGAACAATGAAAAACAACAATTTATGGGATTTCATCATCTACAGTTGACAAACTATTAGATATCATGTGTGCACCAAAATCTTTCGCCAATAAACAGAGACGTACAAGATTAAATTGTATTCCCATGACGAAATCAACTGTCACCAGAAACTGGTAAAAAAACAACATAGAAAGCACCCTCAAGAATGATATACATTTGTTTTGGCATGGGTGTGAGGTTGTGTTATTTCTGATGTCTTCCAAATGGAATCAACACATTGCATCATATAACTTTATATTTTAGTCCTATTGCAAACCATAAGAAATCACTAGTATTTTCTAACGTCAATTAATGATCATAAAAGCATAGGGAAAGCGTGCGACCTCCTTGCACCGAAAGAATACAAGTCACATGGAATATCATTACTGGGGTTTTTGCGAATATACAAACATCTAATAATATGAACCGGAACAAAGAAGAAGAAGAGCATTAAGAAAAAAAAAGGGAAAAGAACGGTAATCTTCAAGAGCCCAATGACCACCCCACTAATAATCTATTATTGCCTAAATACACATTTCTGTAAATTCCAACAGATACATCATGAAATTCTTTTCAAATTACAACCTAATACCGAGGAGGATTTTTTCAGTTGGTCATTGACTTAGCAGCTGCCTAGCCTTGTTACATGCTTGGGCCCAAATAGGTGTGAAAACAGCACTGTCCTTATCATGCTTAAAGATATTTTATCTCACAAAAGAAACTAAAAGCTGATTTAAGAAAAAAATATAAGTAAAAGAAAACGCTTGACGAATGTTTTTTTCCATGGCTATCTTGTGATTACTACACAGCAAAATGAATATTCTTCCAATGCGATATGCTTGGCTGATCATTAAACATGTAAATTGTAGAACTCAAAAAACTCAATTTATTGAATACATAATTTCCCACAATAAAGAAATCAGACAGCTTTGTCCTCCTCTCCACCTCCCCTTCTCCCCAAAGAAAAGAATGCCATAAATAGTAACATAGATTCATGGATGAGGATGACAATAACAAGGACCAAGCACTTAACCCAAACAGTTTAGTGTTTCTTTATTTCTTTTTCTTTTTGTTCTGCACAGTATTTAGGTATATATCCAAATTCAATGATGAATTATGTACGCATATCCTCTAGCATCGATATGGGAGCTATGCATCAGGGAGGCTTTCCCAAGGGATTAAAAAACATACAGGAAAAACTTATAGGAAACTTTGTCTCTTTCATTCCTAATTAGAAATGCTGGAAGGACATTAAAGAGCGAGAGATCATGAAGAACAAGCATAGGAAAAACACTCGGAAGAAATACACAATAGACAAGAACATTTTATTTTATTGGTTAAAGAAAGAAAGGTAAACACACATGTAAGAAGACTGATGACCCATTTGGCTTACTACTTAAAAAACCACATAACAATTTGATGAAATTGTAAGTGACTAGGGCAACTGGCCAACTGTAACTTGTTCTGAACTAATAAATTATACATAACATCTTCAATGGAATTTCTGACACTGATAAATATTTGCTTCATGCAAGACCCAATTTTGTCTCTAACCCCTAGCTTTTTTATAACCCGATCACTTTATTTTGTGCGCCCCTTAGTCAAAATCAAAACCTGGAAATTCTATATTTTCCCATAACCTAGCCCCAGTGCTGTTAAAGGTGCACCTTAGGTGCTAAGCACAAAACTAAAACACTTTTCAAACCCTAGGGGAGGCACCATAAACAAGGAACAAGGGTCTGCTAAAAAAGCTCCGTGAAAAAAAATAAAAATAAAAATAAAAAAATAACATTTGCTAGATGAAGATATCATCTACTTCTTTTTCATATCAAGTTTTATAAGGTTATGTGAATGATATTTAGAAGTTTAGGTGATATTAGTTATGATCTACAGTGGTTTCTACCAAGAAAAAAAAGACTTTTCAGCCACATTCTTATGGCCACACAAGTTTTACCGGGGATATTTTGTAAGCAGAGGAAAGATTCGATTTATGATTCCCCCACCCCAAAAACAAAAAAACTAACGAGAGAGAGGAGAAAAACCATCATATATTAGGTATTATAGACATGTGCCTTGCTTTGCTCAGGTGTACAACTAGGCTCCATGAGCCCTTAGCACTTACCTGACACAGTGCTATTTATGACATAGCTTAACCAATAAATAAGCAGTTGTAACACCTGTTCAGTATTGATGTGTAGGGATGTGCAACTGCAGCTACTGAGCTACAGTTTGAAATGAAAGTAGCACTAGTAGAAGCAATGTTAGGTAACTAGCTACTGCAGTTTTAAAAAATTATATTTTTACTTGATAGACTTGACTACAAGTTCCTTTGTTTTTGGTTGAACACAGGTACCTTACTTTGATCCAGAAACAAAGCAATTCCTTTATAAGAGGTTAATGTTTCTTTTTTTTTCAAGACAGATCACCTTAACCAGTGCCCATTTCATACCGGAGAAGCCAATGTATGAACAAGGATTAATTTTACATCCCCACTAGCTACTCTAGGTTGGAGGGTGGGTCATGGCATGGAAGTTATATGCACCTTTCCATACTTTGAATCAGGTGTGCTTCACATAATTTCCTCTGCAATATTGGGCTTTGATGTTATTTATCATGCACTTCTAGGACCCAAGACTCTTGAAGAATCTTTTCCATTTTTTTGTTATGTATGGTAAGATAGAAATAAAATGACAACAATTTTAGGTGTTCACATAATCTTGCTAGGTAGGTGCTTTTCTTCTATTATTCAAAGCTCTATACTTTTAAGAAACAAAAGCGGCTAAAAGAAGCTGAGAGCAATAGCAACCAAACTACTTTTTCTCTCTCCATCAAATTACCCAGAGAATCCCACACTACGATTTTCTCAGGAAAGATATTGCATGATAAATTGTACCACAGGACATTTTCTTAATGTGTTACTTTTGAAGAAAACTAGCATATGATCCCAATATCAATTTTGATTGAACAGTAGTCTGATTCTATCAATAAAAGATGTGCCATTTTGTTGAATAACACTGCAAATGCAAATCACTGCATTAAATTTAACGCTAAATTAATCTAACTTTCACCACTCTAATATTGTCCATTTATATTGCAAATTCTACCATTAACCACTTCGGATATGACAGTATGTATGCTGCAAATTTAACAATTAAAATACTTCAGACATGTATGAAGCCCAGAAAAGTTTTACCTTAGCCTCACCAGATCTGCAAACTAAGAGTGTGTTTGGTATTGCGGTAGCTGTTGTGGTTGTGGTTTGAAAAAAGTTGTTTTATAAAAAGTACTTTTAGTTGAGGTTGGTTTGAAAAAATAGATGCTTGGTTAAAACTAATGTTAAAATTGAGGTTGAACAAAAAATAGTTTAATGTGTTTGGTTAAGAATGCTTTTGAAATTAAAATTATAAAATAATTTTAAAAAATATATATTAATATTGATAATTTTTAATTTAAATATTGTAGATTTAACTACTGCAACTACATCATGAAATAAATAATACTTTATATAAAATATTTTTTATTGTTCCATTAAACTATATATAATTTCATCACGTACGAAATTCATCCGACAAGAACTATAGTTTCAATAGTTTTTTGAGCGTACAACAAAATCAGGTAAAATATCATTATCGACAAAATTAGAATTATGATTAAATTCTACAAAGGTTACGCTATCATACGATCTCCTTCTAATTTATGCAGTGTCATTGAATAATATTAAACACTAATTTTTTTTAATAAAACACATTTTAAAAAATTAGATTTTTTACTGTTCACGTGAACAGTGCATGCAAGTGAATAAATTCACTTTACTGTTCACATGAACAGTGCAGTGAAAATCACTGCTCTGTCAACGTACAACACAAACAAATGTGCAGAGCACACTGTTCACTTAAGAAAAGTGAACAGTGCCGGCAAAGCAGGTATAACTTGCTTCTCCCCTACCTGCGTTTTTATGCCATTTTCAGTGGGTCCCATAAACTAAAAACACTGCTCTTCACTTTAACCAAACAGCATAAAATTGTGGTTTCTTCAAAACACAACTGCTGCCGCGTAAACAAACATAGTCTAAGAGTCATTTGGTGACATTTCTTTAACAATTACGTTTAAGCCTGCCTTTATGGCATTTAAAGTGTTTTAAGAAAACATGTTAGAACATTCATGGAAAAGTTCAATAGCTCTTTTTTCCTCTCGTACCAGCATTAACTTTTTAGGTACCACTAATTACTTTTTAACAAAAAAAAACAAAAGATCAATGCATAATCAGTAGACATAAGTATGGAGCAAAAGGTTGAAAATACCTATCATTTGCTGGAAAATTTCATTCATATTTTTATCTCCACTTTAGTATTTCTAAAAGGTAAGTGTTGCTGTTCATTTGATTGTTGTTAATTTCCTAACTCCTCATTTACCTTTTATTTTACTTGTCTTTCCATTTTCTTTCAACATGACAATGGTGAAAACTTGTAAAGATTTGAACTCAACATTTTGTGGGGTTTGATTATCAAAATTTACTGTAAATTGTATGTGAAACGGTATCATTTTTTTCTCTTATTCTTTTAGAAAATTTTCAAGAACATTTATAGTTAATGCAAACATTTTGTAGTAATCTCATGCAGCACACAGGTGATAAGCTTGTTGAATACGATAAAATTTTGCAACCAATTAAGATCGGACCAACAGAGCAATAGACTAACCTGGCGAAGATTAATTAGATGCTCAAATGCATCCTTTATGGTGATGCAGAATCCTTCATTCTTGGAGAAGCTTTCTTCCCATATTGAGTCAAGAGAAGCCTTAAATTCTAACAGGGAGGAAACCATATCTTTGTCCTTCTCTTCATCCATGACAATGCCCTGCCCGGTTCTTCTGATGTACATGCTAAGGGCCTGCCTTAATGACTCAAGGGCATTGACCCTTAAAAACAATGAGTACATTGTCTGAAGGTCCTTAATCCGATGTCCATCCATCAGCATCATGAACCCCTGGACAGAAGAGAGAAACAAATGATTATTCAAGCAATGAAAATAGATTGCCCTTTTGAAGGAAGCTATGTATAACTAAAGGCATTTGCACCTTATCAAGAATCGCAGATATATGGCGTTCAAGTAGCTGCGTTTCTGCAGTTGCTATTAGTGGCTTTTTAGTGCTTGCATCAATGTAAATATTACATCGATCTTGTTCTTCATTCAATCTTGACTGCAGGAATATGTAAACCACCAAATGTTCCAGGGGTAAACAAATATTAAGTAAAAGAACTAAAATAAAAGCTGCAGATAAAAGCAAAAGTGATTTTCATATTCCACTTTAATCCCAGATAATATCAGAGGAAAAACAAAAGGCACCTCCACATGCTTCAAGTAATCTGGAACATCCGATTGCTGCATGTATTTCATGCCTTCAGCAGCATAGAATTCAGATGTGCACTCAAGGAAAGGTCTTTCAAAACTTTCTGCATAAATTCCTAGTGAAGTGAACATCTTCAAGAGATGGTCAAGGAGAGATCTATCAGCTGATTCACCTAATCTGCAATCACAGAAAAAGGATCTCTATGAAGTGTCCAAGAAGTAAACTATAATACTTCAAAATACTCCAATAATCTAATGTCACAAAGTTCTCAATTGCAAGATTTGTGACCACTCCATAAATTGATCTCCTATTTCCTTTTTCCAATCTGTGGGAAAGGGAGTGGAATGATTTACTTCCAAGGTTTGCAGATATTTAGTTTTCATTTATTGGCAATTCATTCTTTGTCACTACATGTTTAATAATCAAATTGGAGAATGAAAGCATGTCTTCATGTTACAACTTGCAAGTAGTCTGTGTTCCAGTCAAGTATTGACACCAGTTCATCAAACTCAACTCTTATTAGCACCTATGTTATTAGTAGAAATAGTTTTGAAAGAAATTTAAAGAACAAATACACATACAGGACACAGAAGTTGCCAGGATAGATGTGAAACCCATTGACAGAAATCTGAAACATATGCTAGACTAAATATTTCAGTTTACAGAAGTACCTTTCCCTCTCAATCATTCGCAAGATGCCAGTGACAGTTTTGTGCTCAACTTCAGGAGACAAAGAAAGATGTTTGCGGAAAAGCTGCAAGCCCATGTCCCACAATGAACGCACATTTGGGGTTTGTTTCACATATGTTCTGTCCAGATACAAGGCTATGCCACGGATCATCAACATCTGGTCACAGAGATCCTTCCAGCATGTTGCAACAAGTTTTAAGAAAACCTCCAAATCTGGGCTTTGGCCAACTAAGGATTGTAAAGCTGCAGATATATGTGCTTCACACTCCTTTTCAATTCGTAGATAAAGATTACCCCCCATCTTATGCAGGCACAGATCATTGACAGCCTAATGACAACGCCATGGTTCATCCCAAAATCAACCAAAAACACATCAGAGTAGAAAAATTACTAAGTTGAGTTGAAACAAGGATAGGATGAAACAATGAGAAATAAATTGTAGCAATCATACCTGATAAAGCTTCTCTAAGTCACAAAGAGCTGGTTGTTTCAAGAATATAGCCTTAATAGCTGACTGCAGCTTTGCCCATGTATCCTCCTCAAAATTTGTGGGCAGAGTTGGTTTAGCTTCAGTAAACACAATAATCAGTTAAAGGTGAAACATATCTGGCTAAATTTTTACAAGGAACTGTAATTTCATAATCTAGATTTCACTGCTACTACTAAATTCAATGGATTCAATTCATTCATAATCATAAAAAGATAGGAAGCAGAAGAAAATAGCTCATTAATGAAGAATGAAACACCAATTCATCAACTAGAATCTACTGTATTAATGTTTACAAATCATTCCCTAAGAATTCATTCATTCCACGGTGTACCAAAGCACTTGCCCCATCGTCATGCATGATAATGAGGTGCTACAATTGACCTTGATGAGTTTGGGCTCAAGAAGAAGTGTTAACAGGAAGTGCTAAGTTAATGAGAAATAGAAGAGATGTTAGAAAGACATATAATCGAACGAAAAACAATCATAGCTATTTCCAAGCTTTTGGATAGTATATATAGAAACTAACATTGAAGAACATGGAATTATTATGAAGAATTCATGTAAACAAGGTGTAAATACTTAGCAGCAAATTGAATAGATACCAAATTCTGAAAAACGAAAGCCTAAAAGAAGCTACGAGGTCTAACAGAACTGCAATCAATTTCCCAGATCAAAAATTGAAAGTCATCATATGTTTTTCTCATAAAATTTGTATTTATAATAATCAAAACACTGAAATCAATAGCTCAGTTCACTCCTAAGATGAAATCACACCAACATGTTAAGCTAAGCAGCAACGAGATCCCAATATCCAAAAAAAAAATTCTACACTGCACAACCCATCACGTTAATCACACCAAAACCCACATTAATTTTGTAATATATAAGCAAAACCCATGATTGAGCAGTTGGTAGTAGTTACCCTTGACGAGTTTGATGACGAGTTTCTTGGCGGGCTGTGGAAGAGTAGCTTTTTTGCGAGACAAATTAGCGGCGGCGGGAGGAGGGCGGTAGTCGACGAGCTTGGGATCGTCGTCGAGAGACATGGAGGAAGGATCGAAGACGACGTCATCGGAGTGATGGAGGCCGTTTTTGTTGTAGTCGAGAGGTGAGCAGGCGGAGGCGGCCTGACACTTGGCCTTCTTCATTGGAGGGTAAGTATTAGAGGTGGAAGTACCGGCGGTGCTAGTGGTGGCTGTGGCTGAGCGTTTGGTGGGGAGAGACATTAACAAAATAAAGTGATCTGTGTGTGTTATTAAGAGGGCATCGTATTAAAATGAAGATTTGAGAAAGAAAATAGAGAGTTTTGATAAAGACATCCTCTCGGTAACTCATTTTTATTTTACCCTTGGTGCTAGTGCGTGTATTGTTTTTTACTATAGCTCTCCTGTTTTCCTACTTATCTGCTGCTTCTAATGAGTAAATTTTTTATTTTACATTTTGTTTTTTTAACTATCCTTCTTGCCTAAAATGTCGTCACAATATTAAAATTTAAATTTAAAAAAAACCCCAAGACTCCACTTCTAATATAATGATTATTTTTTCATTCTTATTATTATTTTATTAATTTGAATAAATTAACTGTATTATTTTTTTTTAGCAAAATAAAAAGATTTAATTACTCTTAGAAGGAAAAAGGGGTCATGTTGTCTTTTTGAATTTCTTAATCACAGTGAAATGATTGAGTTATCTTTAATATTAAAATTTCATGGTATTTAAGAGTTTTTTATTTTTTTATATATATTTTTTTTATTAAAATCAGGTTCAGTTAAAGCTATTTGATAATTTATCAGAAAAATATTATTAAAAAAGGATGTTTGACACATGCGTTACACATGAGTGGTCACCAATAACCAAATATTGCATTCAGTTGTAGCAGCTAAATCTTTTTTGCGACCCCTCCACTCCTAAATGATGTGGGTGGTCAACCAAATTTTAGTTTGGTGTCAATAATATATATTTTTTTCTATTTCCTCCTTAATTTTCATATTTAACTCTCTAAATTCTCATAACAATCCTTCAATTTATTTTTTCTTTAAATTTTATCTATATTTTTTTAATTACTATTTGTTTTATATGAAATAATTTATAAAATTAGAATTTTTTCAATTTCATCCTCCTTTAATTTTTTCACGTGTCGGATTTGGTCCTCATTTTTTTATTATTATTTGTTTTATTTGAGATAATTTTTAAAATTAAATTTTTTTTTTACTATTTCATCCTATCCTCCTTTAGTTTTTTTTCTTATCAGATTTGAGTATTATTTTTTAATTGTTATTTATTTACTTTGGAAAAAATTTAAATTAATATTTTTTTTCTGGTTTCTTCCTTCAACAATAAATTAATTGGAAATTGAGCTTCATGATTAGTCTAGGTCTAAGATTTCACAAGTTTGGAGTTTTTTAGATTAAAATAGGTTTAGGAGATTCACCTACGTTTGCTTGGTTTTGTTACCCTTTTTTTAAAGTTCAAGTTTTTTCAATTTTATCCTTTAACATTTATTTAATTGGAAATTAGGCTTTGTTATTTTTTATTGGATTTTTTCACTAATTTTGAAAATAATCCAAGTTATGTTGCCCTTCAATAATGGGTGATACAAACCTCTTGAACACACGGTCAAGTAACCCACATGCAAATATACCAATTCCCGGAAAGTCAAGTAAATCAGGTTTGATAGGAGTGTAACACAAAGATAACTTGTACATAGGCACCAACATTATTCGAAATGGAAACCCCCACTCAACGAATATTGATTCGCAAACAAGAAGTATAAGGATGACGCCATGAAGTCAATTGTTCTTCGTTAAGTTGTTTTTCAGCTCTTTAGAGAACCAAGAAAGAGAGATTGTCTCACCAACACATAATAAGTGCGGCAAAAGAAGTTTATTGATATGAAAATTATGTGACCCTTACATGTCCAGTTATGCCTTTATTTATACTGACTTTAGACTGAAACAAACCCTAATGAACCCTTTTTGTGGACTTATATGATGTCTACTTATAATTAAACTCAAATAATATAAATAAAACTCTAAACTAAGAAGAAAATAATAATAACAATAATAAATCTAAATTTAATATCCTAAATATGATAGGATCAGATTTGTTGCCCTATAGAAGTCCCATATAAGCTAGGAAAAATCTGATTTGGAAAATTTGTGTTGTCGCCCCCTTTAGATCCTTGATTAGCTTGGATTTCTTTGTTTAACTTGGACAAACAAGAAAACAAATTTCCCTCTTTGTTGCTGATTTAATTACTTTCCTTCTTAAGCTAGAAAAACATTACATAATCCTTCACTCTTTAGGAATTAGATCTGCCAAAACTTCCTTGATTGTTTAAGAGAATAAATTGTTGACTTTCTATCCTTTTATCATTAGGAAAAACAAGCCTAACAAGGCTGGTATGGGGGCAAACACATCAGCCCCTTGTTCCACACGAAATAGGCTTTTCTTGGACCTGAATTATATGAATTAGAGGTTGTCCTTCATGCTCCTTAGATGTCTCAAGCTCCTTTATATCCATCTTGCTCCATATGTTATATACAAGCTCATTTAATGCTTTTTTAAGCTTCTTTGTCCTAGCTCTTGTAATTGGCACCTTCAATGGGTCGTTAGCATGATTACGCTTGGTGTTAGGTTGATCCTTATCATCCCCTCTCTCTTCAAAAGGATTCGACCTCAAATCATCACCTACATCAAACAAAGTAAGATCAAAAACATTAAAGGTAGTACTAACACCATACTTACCTGGAAAATCAACTTTATAAGTATTGTCATTGATCCTCTCAAGGATCTGAAATGGCTCATCTCCTCGTGGTTCTAGCTTTGAATTTGTATGGGCCGGAAATCTCTTCTTGCACATATACACCCAAACCCAATCGTAAGGCTGAAAGACAACATGTTTGCACCTCTTTTGGCTTTGGTCGTATACACATGGTTCCTCTTTTCAATATGTTGCCGCACACTTTTATGGAGTGTCTTCACCACCTATGTTTTATGATTACCATTCCAACTAACCTTTTCATTAACAGACAAATGAATCAAATTCATGGGAGTTAAAAGGTTAAATCCATATACAATTTCAAATGGTGATAATTCAATAGTAGAATGTACACTACAATTATATGCAAACTCTATAAATGGTAAACAATCTTCCTAATTCTTTAAGTTCTTTTGAATGACAACTTGTGTTAAGGTTCTATTAACTATTTCAGTTTGTCTATCTGTTTGGGGGTGACAAGTAGTTGAAAATAACAGTTTAGTACTTAATTTACCGCATAACACTTTCCAAAAATAGCTAAGGAACTTAACATTTCTATCAAAAACAATGCTCTTAGGGACCCTATGAAGCCTTACTATCTCCTTAAAGAACAAATCAGCAATGTTAGTTGCATCATTAGTTTTATGACATGGAATAAAATGTGTCATATTTGAAAACCTATCAACAAATACAAAAATTGAATCCCTACCCCATTTTAACCTAGGTAAACCTAAGACAAAGTCCGTCGAAATGTCTACTTATGGTTTCTTAGGTACAAGCAAAGGAATATACAAGCTATGTGGTTGAGTCCTAGACTTTGCTTTCCTACAAGTTATGCATTTTTCATTTATGCGTTGCACATATTTTTTCATTTTAAGCCAATAAAAATGCTCATGCAACACATCAAAAGTCTTAACAACACCAAAATGCCCCATCAACCTGCCCTCGTGTGCTTCACATACAAGAAATTCACATATAGAACTTAATGGAACACATAGACAAACTCTCTTTAAACAAAAATCCATCAAGTCTATAGAACTTCCTAAAAGCTGAAGTTTTGCAAGCATTGTAAACATTAGCAAAAATCACTATCATCCTTGTATAATTCTTTTATATGTTCAAATCCTAGAAATCTAGCATCCAAAGTAGATAAAAGAACATACATGCGCGAAAGTGCATCAGCCATAATGTTTTCTTTTCCTTGCATATACTTGATCACATACATAAATGTTTCAATAAATTCAACCCATTTGGCATGTCTCCTACTCAACTTACCTTGCCCTTTTAAGTGCTTCAATGATTCATGATCTAAATGTATCACAAACTCCTTGGCCATAGGTAATGCTACCACGTCTCTAAAGTTTTTACCAAGACATAAAGCTTCTTGTTATATATAGGGTAATTCAAGGCTACCCCATTTTCATTGAAATACGCAATAAGCCTCATATCTTGCATTAACATAGCTCCTATACCTATACCTAAAGCATCACATTCAACTTCAAAAGCTCTTATAAAGTCTGGCAAAGCTAAAATAGGCGTCAAACAAAGTTTATCTTTCAACAAATTAAAAAGCCTTATCCTGTTCATCATTCTATTTAAATCCAATAGACTTTTTCATAATTTCAGTTAAAGGTGGAGCAATAGTACTAAAATCCTTCACAAACCTTCTATAAAAACTAGCAAGTTCATGAAAACTCCTTACCTCACTTACCAATTTTGGTGTAGGCCAATCTTGGATGGCCTTAACTTTCTTCTCATCCATCTCGATACCCGTGCAATTATGATATAGCCAAGAAACACACTTTTTTCTATGCAAAAGGTACACTTTTTAAAATTAGCATACAATTGCTCACTACGCAATACACTAAGTACATTACGCAAATGATCAAGATGCTCATTTAAGTTATTGTTATAGATCAAAATGTCATCAAAATATACAACAACAAACTTACCTATAAACACATGCAATACATGATTCATTAAATGCATAAATGTACTAGGCGTATATGTAAGTCCAAACGACATGACTAGCCATTCATACAAACTATGCTTAGTCTTAAATGCAATTTTTCACTATCACCTTTTTTTCATCCTAATTTAATTATACCCACTCTTCAAGTCAATTTAAGAGAAAATACATGATCCATGTAACTCATCTAACATGTCATCAAGCCTAGGAATAAGATGTCGATACTTTACTGTTATGTTGTTAACGACACGATAGTTAACACACATCCTTCATGTTCTTTCCTTTTTAGGCACAAGTAATACTAGCACGACATAAGGGCTCATACTTTCACGAATGTACTCCTTCATCATCAACTTATCAACTTGCATTTGAAGCTCCTTCGTCTCTTCGGGGTTGCTTATTTAAGCTGAATGGTTAAGAATTGAAGCTTTGGGTACAAGGTCAATCTAATGTTCAATTCCCCTTAACAGTGATGATTCACTAGGGATTTCTTCAGGAATACATCATCAAACTTCTGCAACAAAGAAACAACCACAATAGGAATAATAGAATCAAGATCGTTAGTGTTAAAATAAGCCTAATTTAAATTTGTCATTCAATATTGAGTTGTTTGATAATTGAGCTTTATGATTTTATTCAATTTGTTTTCGACAGAGTTACCCTAGCGTCACAACCAAGTTGTATATTTGACGTGCTAACCTAGATGGGCTTTGGTCATTTTTTTGGCCTTTTTTTCCTGTCATTTTTTTAGTTTATTTACCATCATTGTATTTTTTTATTCATTTTATTAAATAAATCAATCTTATTAAAATCAATCAAGTCAAACCCGAATCTCGATTTTTTTTTTGCATTTTTAGAAATATTTAAATTGTCTTAGCATTTTTTTTACGTTGAAAAAAAAATGCAGGCCACTTATCTATTTTTTTTTTATTAAATGTAAGAAATTATATAGATCAAAAGTGAAACAAAGCTGGAAACCAGCAAGTCAAAATATACAGACATATACATACAAGCGAACAAAAAGAACATGCTCCTTTAAATAAGCACTAAAAAGGAAACAAGCTCCCTGAACAAAGATAACAAAACTAGCAAGCTGAACAAAATCAGCATAAAGGTGCCAAAAAGCCATTAATTTAAAAACTAACAATGCATTCAGCAGCAAACCAATTAGACAGTCCACAACTAAAGCTATAAACAACATTAACCTAAAGCTAAAGAGGGAAGCCCACTCCAGCGGCTATGGCCAGCCTTAAGGGCCCCTCAAATAGCAGATTCACAATCTGCAGTAGACCTGCAGAAATGGACAAACCAACATAAAAAACTCCAACATACCAACGCTGCAATAAACAACAACTATTCTTCAACAAACCAGCACAACAACTAAAGGTAACATAGTGTAGTAAGCCAAAGAACACTAGCAAGCCAACATTCCACAACAAACCAACAGAACAAGGTAGTAGCAAACAAGCATGAAGTCTTTTAACTCTAGCATACCAAGCATGACAATCAGAACAACCTAAGAGTCTAACAACCAGCTTTCAAGAAGCATAGCAAACTAAACTGCAAAAAGCAGTAGCACAAAGCTCGAGAAACCAAGGCACCACAGGACAAGCTTCATTAAGCACCTCTCTACTGAAAAGCAATCAGCCACGAGGAAAAATTCTACCTACAACACAACAGATAACCAGCAGTAGGAACATAGTAGCCTAGCCAGCAACTCTGGACGCATGAACTCAAATTGTGTAGGCTTCCTTAAGTAGTTGAGCAACATAACAGAAGGTACCCAATAAAGTGGAAGCCAACTTGTAGAATTGACCAACCTAGTAGAGACTCACCAAGCCGACCCTAAAACGGAAGATAGTAGTCAAGCATATTGCAGGACGAAGAAAGCACAACATCCTAACATGAAGAAAACCACAGAGCATGTAGCTCTAGAATACAACCAACACAGACAACAAATGCAAGCTAACCATAACTCAGACAAATAACTTGTGAGACAGATAGTAACCATAACAAGCAACAACACTAAACCTGACACCACAACAAGTAGCAACATTAAGCAACCAAACAACATGAGGTTGAAAGCCTTATGTTAATTTAAAGGGTATGAAGCCCTGTCAAGCCAAGACCATTCTAACAATAAGATGAAGTATAATTAGTACTTAAAAGTGCATTTTTATCAAGGTTTTATATCATCATTTTGCACTTGAAGTATTAATAACTCCTTAACTAGAGCATGTTTTATAATAATAGATCTAATAATATAAGATAGCTTTAATTT
>Ga0325403_1001718_pt1 | contig 18616 bp, 19 predicted proteins | sample PopdelMetagenome_19_FD_205665 | JGI IMG/M metagenome (GOLD analysis project Ga0325403, IMG submission 205665) | Populus deltoides microbial communities from Bellville, Georgia, United States - Xylem-PdKOR-R4 | ecosystem: Host-associated > Plants > Phyllosphere > Stem > Wood/Secondary xylem...
AAAAGTAATATCTCATCTTAATATATAATTGAATTTTGTCCTTTTTTTAGTATTTTGAAAATTGAAAAATCACCATATAAACATTAGCTGAATTTAATTCTACATTAATTAAATTTAACTTTTCTAAATAGCATTTTATATTAACTTTCACTTTATGATACAATTTATTCAGTGACAAATGAAGTTAATTTTAGCTTCCAAAAAATTGAGAAATATTATTTTTCTTTCATAATTTGTTTATAAAACCTTTAGATTATCTCTGATTTATTGGCTTAAAATCTCTTTATTGCCCTTCAAATAAATTATTCTTTATGAGTTTTATTTTCTCACCTTTTTTCAAGAGGAATGATTTAAAAAAAAAAAAAAACCAAGGCAAATGACAAAAAGAAATCAAATAGAACTCAAATAAATAGAACATCCGTTCATGTGACGAGGAATAAGAATAAGAAAAACACCATGGCAGATCATCAAAACTGGGAAAAACCACAATGATCACCACAAAGAAGAAGAAGAAGAAGGGAAAATGGCATTTTAGTGCCCCGGAACAGCAGCCGTACGCATGCCATTGATGCAAGTCAGTTGCTTCGAGTCAGACATCCCAAGAACATATCATTCTCAGGAAGGATCAGCAATGCAAGTTTAAGTTTTGCTACGTTAAATATTACCTGACCACTCAAAACAGAGGTAAGGCTAATGCATCTGCTGCAGAGGCTTTTGGAGATTGTTGTGACAACTAAAGCCAAATGCTCTTGTGCACCAGCATAGCATGTATCTGTCATGAATCTCGATCGTGGCTAAATTTGTTTTCATTGATTTTCTATTAACAGTTTAACATATGAACAAGCTCATTCATTTCTGAGCAAAGAATAACGGCATACTCCTACATCTACTTTAGCATCTACCTTCATTTCAATTTGGTTTTCTTTTCAACTACAATCAGCTATATTCAATATCGACAATCTATATGCTACAACGTTCACCAATGACAACCCTGCACTCCAGAGAATCGATTCATCTGCTCCAAAGAAAAACAGCAAGCAAAAAATATGACAGTGAATCAATCCTGTGATGTAGCAGAATATTCAAAAAGGAGCCGTTTGGAGGGAGCAGATTGTAGGAGCACTCGCAAACGGCTTGTGAGCTGGTAGATCAAGGTCCATTGCATAGCCATTTCTGAGTCCTTCATCTGCCTTACAATGGAGGCCTGAAAACAGTAGAACGAAAAAAACAGATGCTTTAGCTGACAAATAGATTTTAGATGACCATTAACAAAGGATCATGACAACAGTCTTCAAAACAAGGACCAAACTGGAGCATCTTGAAACCACATCTAAATGAACAGCTAACCCTTTTCAGCCTCTTTCATTCTCATCATCACTTACATTATCCAGAAGAGACTTAAAAAAAAATTATTAGGGGGGTAAGTGAAGGACTGAGATAACCTGAAGACGTTTCCCAAGCTGGACCTCGACCTCCGTACCACATGAAATATTATTTGCCAGAGATTTCAGAGGATCAACTGTAGGATCAACAGAAAGTAAACTAGGAATCTGTGGAGCGTAGACTAGCCTCCATCTAGCATGCAAAAACTCTCCCTTCCCTTCTAATCTTGGCATCAATTGTTCAAGTGTTGCAGTTGCAAGCTTTTTAAATGCAAGCTGGCCATCACCCTCCAATATGGACTCTGCCAATTGACTCTCAAATACTCTAGCAGCCTGCATGAAAGGAAAATTAACATTAGATTGCCTTGAGAAAATATGTTAATCAAATTTAGCAACAGCAAACAAGACCCTGAATTACAAACATGATAAGTGCACGCGAATGCATGCATGCATAGATAACATAAAAAAATGCTTGATATCCTTGATCTCTTTCTACCTTGCTAGATAAAAATACACGAAAAATACAATGAAGTACATGTGCTATACTGTATACATATCTATTCACAACTACAGTTTCCAGACCTCTCAACCATGAGACATTCTGATACATTAAAGCTCATCTCTAGTAGTTGACAGGGTGGATGAGAAAATTCTCATGTTACCTCAGTTGGTGAGAGGGCATCTTGTTCCACAGAACTTGAGGTTACCACCAGTTTGTCCTGCCAATTGCTGGCACGGCTTTGAATCTTAAATTGCCACTCTGATCCAACCAAAACTAAGTCTAACATGGGATCTAGTCCATGCTCAGGCTCAAATTTTGCTATATTTAAATGCTCCCGCTTAAGCCTCACCTGAATTTGGAAAAATTAAACTTAAATAAAACAAAGAGCACAAGTGCTGCACGAAAAAATATTAAACAAGAAGATAGTTACTCACTTGAGTTGCAACTAGATTCACATCACCATTTTCAAATGTGAGAACACCTTTTGGTTTTATCCGTTTGGGGTGAGCCAAGCCATTGAGCTCAATCTCGCCACTAACAGCAAAATTGAGAATCAAAGGATAAACTACCCTCAACTCTGGTCCTAAAACAAGCTTCAAATCACTAAGGCGTATATCTATTTTTGGTTTGATGTTTACTTGCTCCAAATCCTTTTCAACTTTATTTGATTTAACTGCATGTGCATAAAATAAACATCAGAAAAAAAGTTTAAAGAATTTGCTAACAAAAGAAACCTAAAAATTTGACAGCTTTAAATGTAAGGCATTTTGTCAGTGAGGATCCTTTCATGTCAGCCTGAAGGTTGACCAGGTCCTTCATTTAAAGTTTTAAACAAATATTTCAAAGAGTTGATATTTAATTTCATTTCATTTCTCAGACATATTTAGTACCCCATTATAAGAAACCAACAATTTAACATGTTACCAGCAGGTTGAGGGAACTTGGTCTTTGAAGCAGCAGGTTCTGAACTGAAAAACCGTGAAACATATCTAGATGCAACTGCGTGGTTGACACCCCCAGCTGGAAGCCTGGACTGATTGGATGACAACCTATTGAAAGGAGAAGCTCCACTACCTCTATCATGTGGTAGATATGCTTCTCCGTGGCTCAATTTAATATTCCCTGATATGTTTGGTTGTAATATCGAACCAGTTATTTGCATCTGGGTGTCAACCTGACCACTGATTTGGGCAAGACATTAGTACTCTAGAAACTAAGAATGATCATGCATTCAGCAACATGATTATCAATGTATAAAATTTCAAAAGGCATGTACCACATGGAATCAAATTTTAAATGGAAAATATATTCTCAACAAGCCAAGTTATAAAAAATGCATCTCTTATAAATTGCATGACATACCTCAGTATATTTTTTGCCCGCACTTCCAGAACTTCACATTTCAAATCAATTTTATCACCAAGAGATGCTTCACTTGTTCTGAGAGGCAGATTGCCTTTTATGAGCAGCTTACCCCTTCTGCTTACCCGGCTCTCCAATGAAGTGATGCATAGCCTATTTGATTTTACACGGACAGTACCACCAAAGTTTGTGAGTGGTTTTCGGAGTACTGGTGATAATATAGAAGCCCTGTGGAATGTCGCAAATCCATCAAGCACAGGTTGATCAACAGTGCCTCTGACCTGTTTGATTAGAAAGAAAATTCCAATAAAAAAAATCCCCCATTTGGGGATATCAGAGAAAATTTAGATATATAAGATTGAGAGAACCCACAAGTACTATATCTTGACTAGCCTACCTGAAGCATAATGTCAGCATTGCCATGAAGCCAGTTGACATAAGGAGATAAAGCTGTCAATAGCATCATTCCCCCATCCTTGATATCAGCATCAACCCTAACTTCTCCTACATCTAAAAAGTTCCAGTTCAAAACTTTGAGACTTTCAGCTAGTTGATTATTCCTACCATCTTCAACCCTCTCTCTATAAACCTTCTCCCTGGCTTCGTCAGCATACCCTTTATCCCTTTCCTTCTCCCAGCCAGGCACCCATTTTGCTCTACTTTTATCTGTTTCTTGATCTTCTTCCTCCAATGAAGTATTTTGGACAAAATTAATAGGAACACTTCCTTGTATGTGTACGTGGCCATTTTGGATGATTGGTTCAAACTTGGCATTAAATAGAAAACGACTGGTCGAGGTTAGGGAAGCAACAACTTCAGCTCGTCCAAGATCAATGCCCCCGATAGCACCATCCAAGAGCCTTACTTGAACGTCACATTCTGGTTTTGCAAGACTTCCTCTAAGATCTCCTTCCATGTGTAATATACCCCGAATTGGGGCTAACAGTTGCCGTAAAGAATGAACAATGTCAGCAGCTGAAGATTCAATGACCTGAACTACCGTAGGAACTAGACTAACAGGAAAATTCAGAACAGCAAAATGAAGATTGGTTTTGGGCCCTAACAAAGTTCCATCGGCATGTATTGTGGCATTATCCTTTTGAATAAAGATCCTCTCAAGCCGCAAACCATCATTGTTGCTGTACGCACCAACTGCTACAACACGCTGAGTTTTGTAGGTGCCCCACTCCCAATCCTCCCCATGAAAGTCAAACTCAGCCTGGAAAAACAAAAGCACAGGGGAAATAAAAAGAGAAACGAGAAAGAGCCATCTAAAGGTAGAGGGCCAGAATTTTTGAGGAATCATGAAAAGATCAAAAACTATACCATTGTGTCTCCATTGCCTCCACCACTTGCATCAAGAGAGCCATGCCAGCGGCCTTTAAGTTCAGCTAAACCTGGAAGACTTATGTCTTCAAGAATAACTTCATTTGATGGTGTATAATGCCCTCGCATTACCTGAAATTTTTTTGAGCTGTTAAATCTACCAGACACATGAAATTGGCTGTTTCTATGAACATGAAGCGTTTTAATAAGATATGAAGACATCAAACATGTTGTAGTTTATCAACAAACTACCTCAAGCAAGTCCTGAGAACATTCTGGATACAATCCTACGGACTGCAAACTTTGCATGAAAAGATCCTGCAAAGAAGTGGCCCACCTATCAGGGATCTCTAATTGAAAGATCCAAGTACTGTAAACATCTCAAACTGTAAACTAATAAGAAGTGATATGATTCAATCCACAGTAAGATGATTGTCACGATATACGTCCATTTCAATTACTTAAGTGAATACAACCTTTGATCTAGATCGAACAGCAGGATCTGTACTTCGAGAAAGAAGCCTTGCTAGCGGAAGCATCTCAGCAACCTCAGCTCGAGGAACTTCAAGTCTCATTCTCCATCTTCCCATAGAAGATATGACACTACCTAGATGTCCAGTCATTGCCATTTTGAACAGGCCACCATTTTCCTTTCCAGCAAGGTTTCTGTCCCGAGTGCCAGGCAACACATATTCACCTTGAAGCTCATAACAGCTATTGATTTGTTCCAAAACAGTTTTTTCGAGAGTGATCTAAACAATAGCATATCATTCAGTAACAAAATCATTAACCATGCAGTAGCAAAAGGGAAAAAAAGAATATCTATCAATCTATCTATCTCTCCACACGTGAGCATGCTATCCATATGATAATTTCAGGAGATAGCTATTGGAGCAAAAGCTATATAAAGAAGTGATAATTGTTGCAATCATGCTACATTAGAACTTGTACTCTTAATCCAAAACAGTTTTTTCAGAAATGATATGGTCAGAGAACAGCCAGTTAATATTGTAAACATCTCCTCCTTGCCCAAAAAAATTCAGAAGTACCAATGTGATTATGTCATACGGATATTATTTGAGAGATAATAGAAAACTACTCTCGTGACATGAATTCACATCAGATGAGTGTAAATCTAGTTGATTTGTTGTTTTTAACTATAATGAGAAACACTAACAGGAAAACACAAGTTCCAGCAATAGAAAACCACTGAAGACATAATTCAGTACATCTCAGCTTTCAAAAGAGAAGAAAAAAAGATTGGGAATCGCATACATGATCCAAACATGAATTTAAAAAAAATCCCATTTGACATGAAAAATTACGCTTTACTTTGAGACATAATTAAAAATATACTTTTCATAAGATAGTTTTGACTTTGATTCTAAGATGTTTGGTAAACACACTCTAATTCAACCTGAATGTCAAATACTAAGTTATAAAAGGGCATCAACAGAAGCATGCAAGACATTGCTTGCTTCACTATCCACCCATGGAACCAATCAATCTTTAACACAAAATCAAAGAGGACATGCCAAAGTTAAGATTATTATTTTATTAAAGTTCAATTAGTAGATATAAAGAATTCTCAAGCTATTAGACTGAGCATTTGTACCAACATGGTCAACTTCATGGTACAAAAACTTTAGATCAATTACTCACAACATCGCCACTCCATCTAGCAGCCACATCTAGGGCTTCACCAAGCACACCACTAAATTTTGGATGAAGAACGGATAACACACCATGACCCCTTCTTTTCTGAAGATTGAGCTGAATTTCTGCCTGCACGTAAACAAGCAGCCAAGGACATAAAATTTTCAAGTCCAAAATGATAACTGATACAATCATCATCAAGAAAAGTCTAGTGAATCACAATTCCAATAGCAGGAAATATTTGAATTGTTTTCGGAAAAAAATAGTTGGAGCATATAGAGTAGATACTTCTATCAGACTTCACAAAAATATTGATAAACTAAATTTCCAGCGAAAGATACATCAAAAGTGATTAAGATGGTTGTCACATTTTCCTCAACTAACTTCCATCAAGATTTAGGATTCTTCCAAAGAGAGAAGATTTTTGCCCCTATACCCAAACAAAATCCACCTCACTTATTATTTGGGATTTATTTACAAGTTTTTGTCACATTTTTTAACTTTTCTTCATAAGCTTACTGTCTAGAGAAAAGCAGGATCGCGTACCTCATTACTGTCAGAAGTTACAATGTGTCCTGATAGTAAATTCAAGTAGCAGATCTTCTCACACAACAATGCCCACTATAAAGAAATTGCATGCACTTCCTAGATTATCATGGTCATGATACGCTGGCGATGAACATTATTATAAGGAGTTGAAAGCTCAAAACACTTTAATATCTTTTTGACAGCTCAGAAAGACAGCATCTAGCAGTCAAATGATCTGGTATTTATGGGTATAATTGAAATAAATGAAGGTCCATATCATTTGTTTGTTTAGGAAGACCTGTGAAGGGATTTCTACAGACCATGATCAAGCTCAACATTTAATTGAGACATGTAAAATCGATTGCGGAACATTCCTGCTAAACTTGAAAGCCTATAACACTCGGTTATATATGTCCATAGAGTTTGATAATTAAGTTTGGGCTCAATACAAAAGACTTAAGCCTTGTGATGGTTGGTCCACTCAACATCCTTTGTATTAGTTTATGCTTTTGTATTTAATCAATGTGAGATATAATCACCTACACTCCCACTCACTTGCAACCCATCTTTTGGGGTCTGTCAAGTGGCTTGGTCTCTAAGATTTTTACCGAATCATTGGGCCTCTTCGAGGCTCTGAGACTATATAGAATTTGATAGTTGAGTTCCATCCAAAAGACTTAGATCTTGGTGTTGCCAAGTGGTTTGGGCTCCAAGACCTTTGCTAGATCATTGTAACAAAATGGCTCCGCCACCATATTAAATTTAATAGTTGAGTTTAGGTTCAATCCAAAAGACTTCAATCTTGTGGTGACTAGCTTATTCTCAATCTTTTATACTGTTTTGATTTCTTTTATTTATTAGATATTGAATAGTTTCATTTAACAAAATAAAAAATTAAGAATGAGTCAACCACCACAAGGCTTAAGTTTTTTTATGGAATCCAAACTTAACTATCAAGTTTTATATGGTATTAGAGCCTCAAAAAGGCCCAACAGTCCAGTAAAGATACTGGAGCCCATGCCACTTGACAGGCCCCAAAAGATGGGATGCAAATAAACAGGGTTGTTGGTGGACATATCCCACATTGACTAGATACAAAAATATAAACTAAAATAAAACATGTTGAATGACCAAACGGTCATGAGTTCAAGTCTCAACATTCCATTCTCTCATATTAAAAATGATCATTCTCTGTAATTGAAATAAAAAAACTAAGTACAAGATAGTGGGGGACCTACACAAATTCACTTGAGAGAGTGTATTAAAGAATATATAGAATCATTATTAGGACCTCACTTAAGAGCTTACAATAGTTCTTGGACATGATACTAGAGTCTAGATAATCAAACGATCATCACGAGTTTTAGTTTCACCACCCCCGCTCTAATTAAAATTAAAAAAAAAATAAACACAATATATGATAGACTTGTGCAAGTTTCAAACCTAAAAGACTTTCACTTGAGAGGGGGTTTGAGAGAATTTATAAAACCATCCTTGAAGCTTTACGAAACAGCTTATATGTTTAGATTGAGTGAACTTATGCAAGTTTCAAGCTCAAAAGGCTTTCACTTTAAGGAGTGTGTTTAAGAATATATAAAACCATTCTTAAAGTATCGCCTTGCAACTTATACTTTTGGGTTGAAATGGTTCTTTGACAACGTTTATATCTTAGAAACAACTAAATCACAAGAAAATATCAGGTTCAGCCATAAAGGTCGGCATGTAAAATAAAAGAAGCCCGGGTAAGCAGCTGAAATGTTGAAGAAAAACAAAACAGATTCATTCTTATTGATAACTGCATTCCAACTTAACAGGATATACCAACAAGGCTTACCCTTTGTATTGTTCCACGAAGAGAAGCCAACTCCAACTCATCCAGCGGCAAATTTCGTACCTACAACAACCTCATAAAAGGCAGAAAAAATCAATTATCCATGTTCTGCAAAAGAAAATCATTTTCAACATAACACAGAATGAATAAAATTCCAAGTAAAGATGCAAAAATTTTCCTTTTCTTCTCTCTTTTTTTCCCCAAATCATGGGACCTACAGATACCTCCAAAGTAGCAGAATGCTGAGGTTGGAAAGAGACGTTAGCTTTTAGTTGTCCCTTCTGAAGGTTAAAAGACGAGAATTTTCTGTTTGGTGAGCTCTCATCATAACCAGGTTGTAATGGGCCCAAAACCTCCACAGCAAGACTTTCATCTGGCCTACCCATGGCATCCACCTGCGCCACCAGAAAGAGCTTCAGTTTTCAGAATAGATTGCCATGTAAAACAAGATGAGGTAAAAGGCAAGTGTAGGAAGAAGATATCCACAACCTCTGTTTTCATGTTCATTTTAACCATATTAAAATAGCAAGTATTCACATAACTCACAGATCAAAATAGGATATCTCATGCAAAAACATTAACTCTGACTCCTACATTAACAAAGCAATCCAGGTCTTACAACTTCCTCGAGGTGAATATAAGCACATAGAATGGCATATTTAAAAATAAATGCACAATATTAAAACACACACACACACACATAGACACATACATTGAGGTGAAAGAAAGCCACTACCTTGATTCGATCACGTGAAATACTCAACTGTCCGGCCAACTGAGGTGCAAGCATCAACTGGTTCAGCCTAAGACCTGTGACCGAAACCTCGCCAACAAGACTTTGTGTACCTTGCGCCGTCCCTTCTACTTTCACATGTTGCATGTCCCTCCCAGAAGCAAGATCTTGCTCATTAACAATACTGGAAGGTTTTAGCACCTTTCCCTGAAATTTGATTTTTCCTGTTGCTTTCAAATGTGTGGGTCTTGGAGAATCAAAAGGATAAAAAGATACCAAGCTGAAAAACTCAAAACCACGCATTCGTAGATCCAACTCAACTCCTTCAACAGTAAATGGCAAAATTTTATTTCCATCAAACTCCTTTCTGTCTGGGAAGTATTCATCAGGATAAGACGTTTGAACTTTTGTGTCTAACTCAAAAGCAACAGATGAAGATTTAATTGTAATATAATCATGTGAGATCATGATATCTCCCCGAGCATCACTAAATGACCCCTCAGCTTTTGGCGCAATCCACTTGATGTCAAACCTCCTATGTCCAGAAGGAATGCCAATCAACCACAGTACAGTACATGCAAACAAAATCATAGAATGAACAACTAATGCGCTATGACAAGGATAAGCTTATGGAGCTCACGGTCTTAAGAGGGATCCAGAAAGTTTTGTTTCTCCAGTTAGGTCCCCTAATTTTAGAGGCATCGACTGTAGGTACTCTGGAATATATCGATGTATAATCTTATCAGAGGAAAAGTTTCCAGAAAAATTAACGTCTATTGCTGCATCATCCACTTCACCCTGTGACAAAGTGTTCCATATCAGAATGGAAATGGAAAAATAAAATAACCTTAGGGACAAGCATTCCATGCATCAATGTGCAGACTTCAAGAACACCACCGTTTATATTCCTATTCAAACCACTGATCAGGTAACATGGCAAATGAAAGACATCGAAGATGACAGCCTAAATGTTAGAAACTTAATTACATGCTTGATTCAGATCAGAAGTTCGAAGGAATCCATAAAAAGCATGGCATGGTAGGATCATAAAAGACCAAGAGCAACTTGCTAAAATAGAATTGTACCGGCAACAGATGTGGATTTAGAAAATCAAAGGTCTGTTTTCTTCGCTACGCCCTCTAGTGTTAACAAAAATGTTAGCTCTTACATTTACATGTTAGTTACGAATATGCTCAAGATCAATTGAAAAAAACAAAACAAAAGAAACTCATGCATGTCGGCGGAAAACAGAAAATATCAATTGTATCCAATTGTCAGCTACGATTTCAAATCCAAGACAAAGTCTAAAAATTATGCTACCCTGGATTTTCTTGTCTTTACTGATAAAAATACGGTTCCAAAGAAATGCTATTTCGGAGTTTTATCAACACTTGTCTAGGTGAAGATCCAACTAGAAAGAAAGTGCATAAGATAATCCAACTGTAATCATATACTCTTCAGAGTGAAATTTGGTATAAAATATGAGACACAAGACACCACAGGAGAATCTAGAAAGCCCAATCCTAGTTCACAATGCAACGAAACATGTCAGCTCACCTCCTAGCTGACTGTGTATCTGTGTGTGTCGAGAAAGACAGAGAAGGAAAGAAAGAGAGGTTATAGCACAAGCAGTTTACCTCTGGGCAAATCCATGCATTCCCTGCTCCTCTAATTTCACCACCATCTACAAGGCTAGCTCTAATTCCATACAAGTCAGCAACCTATATCGTGAAAATATATAGCACAATAATTAAATCTGTACTGAAATTGAAAAAAAGTTGTCATTCTAGCTTAGGACTTGTGTGATCAAATATTCAAAACAAACTTACACAGTTATCAGTGTTAAATGTGAAATTGGCTGATAAATATGAAAAGGGAATGCGATCAAAGGCTGCCACAGCACCAGCCTCTTTGCTTTTTAACATTGCTTCCAGTGCAACAGATGCAGGGACATCTGAAAATGAATGAGATATCTTCCTCGAAACCACTCCACTTCCCACAAATATAGGAGCATCCAGTGGACCTTGACAGTTAAATACAGCAGTTACAGAACCAGCTAACTGAAGCCAATGGAGAAAGAAGATGGAGAAAAAATCAAAGTAGTCAGTATGAACTCATTCTTGCTTTGTTATAAAATATAGTGATTGCCCAGATCAATTTGACAATATTATAGGAATTAACCGGCTAGAAAAAAAAAATTGAACTTTTAAGTGTATATTCAATAAAGAATTCAATGAAATACAGACACACTTACCGGGAACAATAAAGGTCTCATCTTAAAAGTTTTCATCAGAGCATTTACTTCGACACAAGGGACCTAAATCAATTGATAATGCACATATTATTGGTTTGATAGGAAATAACACAACAGAATTAAAACAAGTAACAAGCCACTGCAACCTGCCAGTTCGAGGTCAGAAAAATTCCAACCGTAATTGTAACTATAAAAACATTCAGACATATATACAACATGCATAATGTCTTCAACAACTAGTTATTAGCAGGATTAAAAAGGTATTAGACTACAGAGTTTAGGTTCTTATTATAAAAGAAAGCAATGACAGAACAAAAACATACTGAATGGGTTGTAACCAAAGTTCTAACAGACTGCAGTTGTTTATATGATGAATGTCAAAAATGAGAATTTCTGTCATTTGAAATCACATTATCTAATGTGAACCATTGTTGAAGGATCACATGCTCGCATTATAACAGATTTCATACCCACCCTCCAAGTGAGGAGCCACTACTTTGCAGGATAAACATTCTCCTTGATCAATTCCTCATCAGAACACAAGATAAAGAACTCCTCTGTGAGAGATTAAGTAGGACTTCCACATGGATCTCTATTTTATTCTATGACCTTTTTTGCAGTTGAATTTTATGTTCTAAGGAAAATTTTGTAGGCAAGCAACTATATTTTCAATGTCATGACTGAACCATTCTCCATCACGAGAAGAATGTTGCATCAATTCTACCTGGACATCTCTTATTGAATAAGATAACTCTCGCAATATAACCATCAAAACATTCACTTTAGCACACATAGGAAGTATCAACCTTCCAGTCCCAAGTAAAATGTCATATCACATCTGACAAAATGGAGTGATGCTGAAGTCAAGAAATACATACATCTTCTCAAGTGTGAGGCAGTTGTATATAAGACCATACCTGACACATTAGATGAAATTCACCTTCCTCTGGATGAATGCCAAAATCTCCAGAAGCTTCTAAAGGAACATTGCCAAACCAGCCACTTGCATTATGCAAGAATATTCGTTGGCCACGGAAACATAAACTTGCTGAAATATCCTGTCAAATGCACAGTCAATGTAAGATTTCCAGCCTACTGAAAAGAATTAGTTTCCTTATTTTTTTATTTTAAAAGATGAACAGTAAATGATGATTTCAACTTTTTCAGTATACACCTGAAACACCACATGCGATAAGCGTGAATAAATTTTGCATACACTATTTTGACACATTACAAGTAGTAACATAAAAGTACAATGAGAAGTATATTAATTGGGAAAGTTCATGGAAAATCAGATTGCTGTTGATATGTAAAATGTCCATGATATATTAAACCAATTCAACACAGCCTTGTTACGGTTATTCTGAAATCAGGTATAGTCCTAAACTACTAATCAGTTTTATAAAGGTTCATCCGGTGGCAGAGGGCGGGTAAATTAACCTCATGCTTTTCTTTCTTTTATTTTCCACATAACTAAATAGTAAATAGGTTCTCTTACATATATCTGAATAATGGCATTTGTTGCAGGAAATAAAATGCAGACCTTGAGAATGCATTTCCCTCGTATCCTTTTCCTCCTTTTTAAATTTTCCAACAAAAGATTTACTTTTCTAATCCATTCCTTTCCTTCCCTCAATACAAAACAATTGCTTTTGTCTCTACTTGTCTCCTCAAATTATTAGAGATAAAGACAAGAAATTTATAAGTACTGGAAGAAAGAAACATTTTGTTTTTCTTTTTCTTCAGCAACTTGACACTCAAAAGGGATTTAACTGGTGACCTCCACCTGACCCATCTCTTGATGGAGAAAGATGTCATCTAGCTCCTCCCTTAGCTAAACATACATGACAAGCATCAAAAGAACTTCCAAGGCATCATACCATCTAATAAAAATCACATCATCATCAACAAATAACTCATACTCACCTGGGCATAAAATATACCTATATATAGATCACAAAGAAAGTGACACTAAAGTAAAGAGATCTGTAAATGAGATATGCAGGCCATGAACCATATGCCAGACAAAATTACATGTTTCTGCCAGCTACAACATATCCTAAAATATGAGACATGCTGAAATAAAAGTCTCCATAAAGAGAAGATAAAGAAATCAAGCATTTAAGAACACATGAAACAAGGACGTACAGAAAACCATGATGGAGCATCATTTATCTGAAAGGACAATCCTGTAACATCAAGTTGCCCGTGAAGATTAGGAAATGTTTCCCCTCTAGACATACACATGTGAACCTGCAAAAGGAGAAGGATGCAAATAAAATTGTCTAGTATATTTATTAAATATAAAAAAAAATTGTCCTTTTAACAACTTTTGAGAAAACAAACATTTAGAATCAAAAAGATTATCTGTGGAAATGAAACATTTAAATCTTTGTTTAATGGAAGGGCAGAGTCTCAGGAACCTTACACAACATTACTACGTGTCAAGGCAGACAATTCTGATGCCATACAGCTAAACTAGAAAACATCTGACGGTAGATGCAAACTCAAATAACAAAGTAAATTGAAACAAGCAACTTGATTTAAGTACAGAGCAAAGCCAAATTCACTACCATATGAAATTATGCTTAAAGCAGGAGATAAATATCTGCAGTTCACTCGGAAAAATAAAAGATAAATCTAATCATAAAAGCAGAGCTAAAAAAATATAATTTTTGTAATGATAATAAATCTAAGCACTCAGAAGTATAACCATGCTAGTTTCTGACATCAGACAATTTAATCTCGCATGCTTCACAAATTAATAACATGTGCCCCAACCACCATGCATTTTTACCAGAAAAATCATCAAAAAGAGCTTGGGAGCAGTTAAGAAATTTCTTGTGAAAATAATAAGAAATATTTCCTTTTAATAACTATAACATGAAAATAAAAGATTAAATGGTAATATCAATATGGACATGTCCAGTTGGTCGGAAATTGAGGAACATTCTTATATATTCGGGGAGAAGGATTGGATAAAAATAAAAATTGAATTGGAGTTAGAAAAGCACCTCACCAGTGGCTCTCCCTTTGGACCATGCGATTGGAATTTCTAAAATTCTTTCAAAAAGCTGCAAAGACGAATTGAAACAATTCAGTTACAATTTCTCTCACTGAGATAGCAGACAAAAAGGTTCTTAACAATTTTCAAACATAAATACCAAATTCAGTGTGTACCTTACCGGAGCAAAGAGGTTGATGATTTTTAAATTGGCATGCCATGTCTGCTCAACAACATCAACAAAAACATCTGCAGACAACCAGCCTCCATCTTCAGACACTGCATCAGATCTCCACATCCTACAGTTGCCGCTCAACTGAACATGCACACGACCATAATGATTTTGAAACTTCAGATGTCCATTAACATTTCCCATTTCCCTATACACAGTATAGTAGAAAGCATAAATGGTATGCATAAATCACTTGGTAAAGAAATTAATGTCATGCACAGGAGAATGTGTCTTCATAAAAGAACACTTCTATCCAATGTTTCAGCAGAAACCACTTCATTTTTGGATTAATCCAGGATTAACAAAGAGCAAGAGAAGAAAGAGTTACATAGATGACAAAAAAATCCTCTCAAAGGAAGAACAGGAAGTAAACACAATACTAAACAAACACGATGTAACAAGGCAATCCAATCTTTTTGAAGATCCCAGCAAAGACACTGCTGAATCAGTTATCCCTTAATAATAACCGGACAATCTGTAACTTTATCAAAGATTTTATCTTTTAGACACTTCACTTGTTGAGATTAGCACACTGATCAATTTAAAAAAAAAAATATGTCAATATTAGAAAGCCAGTTCTTCTAGTTTGATTCAAGGACCATCATTGCTTATTAACATCAGGGGAGCACAAGTACATGTACAAACAAAACACACACAAAATCTTTGCCAAAACGTCTATTAGCCATGAATTAGGACACTAAGCAATAATGAAGAACAGCCAATTTAGACACATGCACTCATACATATGTGTGTGTGTGTGAATATAAATGTGTGTGCATGTGTGTGTGTGTGCGCACGTGCGGAGAGAGAGCGAGAGAGAGAGTTAAGCTTCCGAGTCTATTCTATGATTGATGTTATGAGAAGTTTTCAGTTTTTATGAGTGCAATCACAGACTGGGCAGTTTTTAAGAATGATAGGAATTGGAAAGGTAAGAAATAATCCTTTAACTGAGGAAAGCAGATAGAGCTATGCAATGTTCAATCCCACTCACACTAGCCATGAGAATAAAGGTGCCTTATTATACAACTATTCAAGCAAAATATAGCATGTCAGGGAAATCCATTGCAAGGCCATGCTCTAAATGATATCTGTTTTTTATAGAATTTTGCAACAATGAAAGACTTCTATTAATTTTTCTCATGTCAAAGACCAGAAGAACAGAAAACCTCAAATTTACCTTGAAGGTAGCAACAAGAAAACCTCATTACTTATTGCTCCATGAATAGTAAGAAAAAGAAAATTAGAAACCACTAAGGCCACTCCACTCCACATAAACAATGTAATAAATAAAACATGATTTTATACAACTAATACTAAAAGGGGCACTCACCTAGGTTCTCTGTCACCATATGCAAGCAGCATCAGTGTTCCACCTTTGAAATGTACAGAATCCAATGAAACAGGAAGCATTTTCTCAATTCCTTCAGACTGCACTACATCTACCCCATCAACAAGTTCTGCAACAATATCTTCAACTTTAGGACCGACACCTGACTTAATCTCTTGAAATGGCCCAGCAAGGAGATGAGATAGCAGATTGCTGAGCCTTCTTGAAAAAGAGGGTAAGCCAGATGTCAAACTCAAGGACCAACCAGGAACTGGAAGGTATGTTGCAGGACCACGCTCCAGCTTTACAGAACTTAAACTTTGAGATGCATGGTGGCTTTGAGTGCCCAAGTCACTAGCACCTATTCGTCTATTTACAGCATCAACTGCTAAATCCACATCGTTTATATTGTTTGTTTTAGCATCTCCTGATAGATTTCTGATGGACGGAAAATTTTCAATGACTTTTTGAACTTCAACGAGATGAACAACAGTCGCAAGAAAGGTATCACGTATAATATTAAACTTGTCGATATGACCGTGAACATTTTGACCCGCTGCCAGTGGCTGGTTTACTGAGTCTTTATTCTGGCTTTTAGCTGTTGAGTCTTCATCACCAGTACTTGCATCAATAGATATGTCCAGACTATAATCACCTCCACTTTGAGCTAAAAGGGAGTCAAGGTTCATAACATCAAAACCACCAGATGACTGAGAAGGCTCATCAGACTTTTCACTGTATAAACCCTGGAAATATGCAACTGCTGCCGTGGAACTACGCTCAAGGATTCGTCTTTTGGCATTAATGCTGGCTGCTGAGATATCACTCCCATTAGCCTTCTTCTTAAATTTGTGCTTTTTGGGTCCTCTAATCACACTAGACCATAATTTAAGGCCTGAACCAGGAAATTTTACACCAAAAGATTTCTCCAAATGAGCATGCCTCTTATCATAGTCAAGACCTGTGTCCATGCAATGATGGTCCTTCCAATGCATCTTATCATCCATGAATGGGAAAAACTCATAGTTTGTTAGATCTGTCGAATGGGTTGCATCTTTCTTTGGAACATCATATCCAGCTATATCAGGATCTCTTTCAGGAACAGTATAACCCTTCTCTGCAGCCTCCTTAGCACCATCATCCCTTTCTATGTCCCAGCGAGCAGCTGATTCCTCCCGCGCAAGCCTCCTTGTTTTTGTACGATAGTCAATCCCTTCTTCATTGGACAAGTGCCTTTGTAGACCACCTTCAGATGAGGGTATCCCCAACCAAGTATAATCCTTCTTTTGCACAACCATGACACTTGGATGAGACAAAATAGCATCAATCACAATCTTCCCCCTCCTCAAACTTGCAAAAGGACGAAGTTTAAGCTTCATTGTAGGCACCTCCCCACAAGAAAATTCCTCGCCATGAGGCCCAATTGAGCATGACTCCAAAGTAACACTTAAAGGCGACACATTCCTAACCTTACCAAAATCAATTTCCCGCTGAACATAATCACTAAGCACTGAACAAACAGAAGGCAAAAGCTTTGCCTCTATGTAACACTTAGCTCTGTTCTGCCCATACCAAACCAACAAACACACCCCAGATATCACAGCCCCAAAAACCGAACATCTCACTATTAACAACCCTTCTTTCCACACAGGAGCCAATGACCTCACAAGAGCCTTACTTTGCACAAACGGCTCTTTCACACATTCCACCCTCAACCCATTTCTTAATCCAATAGCATTCCTTAATAACTCCACATTCTTTCCACAGAAATGCGAGAACCTAATCGCTTGAGCAACCCAATCACTATACTTTTTCACACACACACATTTCCCAAAACCCCTTTTCGATAAGTGCCCTCTTCCCGAACACAGAGAATGGGTCCGGTTTCGACCATTAACCGGAATCCCAAGAAATGGGCTGTTCAGTTTTAAGCTCATTATAGTCCTTTACACAATTTCTTAACACAACTGTAGCTCATTTGATGGGGACCAAGAAACTCCTCTCTTAGTCCCCTAATAAAATTCAAAATAGCGCAGTGTGACCAAGCATCCCAATCCTAAAAATAAACCATAAAATCAAATCCCGCTTCTAGAAAATCAAAAAAACAATTTCGAGCTCTAAGTTATTCTACTGTTTTCACACATAGATGAATACACAGATCGTAACAGAGAGAAACACGATGACCTGAAGCGTATCAATCCAGCCTTTCGTAAGAGAGATTGATCATTGGCTTCAGTCACGTAGAGAGAAAGATAGAGGGAGATTGTGCCTTTCTTGGCTTTGCTTGCAATTTCTGACTGGTGTTTTTGTCTGTTTTGGCGAGACGAGACGAGAAAGAGCGGAAAGCTTGAGGTGGTAGCGTGACGCAAATGCTACTTGCCTTTAAATACCGATAATAACCTTATCTCCAGACCGTGAAATACCTTTTTTTTATTTGTTTTTCTATTTTGGTGCTATTTCAAAACAGTGTCGCCCAGTC
>Ga0325403_1001719_pt1 | contig 18614 bp, 18 predicted proteins | sample PopdelMetagenome_19_FD_205665 | JGI IMG/M metagenome (GOLD analysis project Ga0325403, IMG submission 205665) | Populus deltoides microbial communities from Bellville, Georgia, United States - Xylem-PdKOR-R4 | ecosystem: Host-associated > Plants > Phyllosphere > Stem > Wood/Secondary xylem...
GGGCTTTCATTGAAAACAATCAGCAACGAATATTTTATCAGAAAATCTCATTCAACGTTTTCTTTCCGGAAGCTTCTCTTGATGTGAAATAAAGTTGTCATGGCAGTATACACGTTGATGGGGGAAAAATGGATATTTGTAAAGTACATGGCCCTTTCCGATCTCGATAACTTGAAAGCAAAGACTACTGGACTAGCATGAAAGATGATCTCTAACTAGCTTTAAAAAAAATCTCTCCAGGGAGAGGAGTGAGAGAGGGAAAGACTAGGACCCAGGAGATCGATGAGAGAACAACTGATAGAGGTTGAGTGCCAAGTTTCGTTTTGTTCGGCTTGTTTGATCAACTTAATTAGGTATAAGATTCTATATATAACATCAGCAATGACGTGTGATATTAATGGCTGAATATGGTGCACATTAATTAGTGCAAAAGGTTGGATTGTTGTGTAATCAAAGAACTTCATAGCGTTAAAATAAAAGCATAAGAATGGGCTGTGAAAGATCTTGGAAAAGGACACGCATAGAGCGTCTAACAGGACTGGCACGATAGGCTATTGTGGATGCTTCCGCAGCTGGCGAAGACGAAGAAACAGGAAAAATTAAAAGCCACCCCCATGGATAGCTGATATGTTTTCGTAAGCCTCCGGTAATAGTCAAGCTTTGTAGCTGAAACTACCTCCCTCTAATTCTCCGAGCTAGGCGTCACATGACTCGTATGAATGTATTGATTATTTGAAGGTTTTTTTCTCTGGGTGATCATGCTAGGCTAGCCAGGTTTTTCTGACCAAATTGCATGTGTGAAGAGAATCCCGAAATTTAAATTTCACGTGTTTCATACTCAAAATACTTGAAAAACTAGAAGTCTCGGAAGGGATCCAGAAAGACTCGATCGTAAGGGAAATTTAAATACTAGAAGATTATTTCTAGGCACACAAAATGAGTGTACAAATAAACTAACCAAACATCCCATGTAAGACATTAACCTAAGATTCATGATGCTTTTATAGATAAGGTTAATTATATATATAATTAAGCTAATTCTTTAAGAAATCAGTGACGACTAAAATCTAATATCTCGAACTAGATGAGTTTCTCTTCTCATCTTCCGAACCAATTACCTGAAGGTACTCGTACGTTTGATGAACGATCAAACACTCATTAAAAAAAAACAGAGCAGGAGCAAGAGAAAGAGGGGCAATTTTTTTTTAAAAATAATCATAAAGAGGATATACCAATGTCTCCGTTTTTACTGGGCTTAGGGAAGCATCGGGCTCTGTTGCAACAGGCCCGTAAATCATTGTTGCTCTGCTAATAAAAAGGTGGGCTAAAATGGGCCCATTAAAGAATGGTTGCCCTGCAAATGAAAACGGTGGGCTGCAGGTTCCCCTGATCACAAAGCTGAAGATCTGGGCCTTTTGTGATCTGACGACTGGGGAAAACTTCTCGTTGAACTTGAAATTTTAACACTCTCCTGTCTAACACGCATCTTCAAAACAAACTTGATACACCTGTCTATTGATACCTCGTACCCGTGTCGCAGCAAATTATTTTTCTCTTCTACGTTCAAGCATCTTTGAAAATTAAATTTACTTTCTTGGAGTAGGTTTACTTCCAATGCTATGCTTTTATGTACCATTCAAATCCCAAAAAAAAATAAAAAAATTGATTTATTATGAATGTTCTAATTAAAGTGTCGATGAGCTATTATAATAACAAACACATCTGAAATACATAATATTATCTTAAATAATTAAATAAATGACAAAACTACTTGTCTGACAATCTTAGAAGAGCCTGTCTTGAGATCTTTTGGTGTCGTGACAAATTTTGTTGTCTCTCCAATCACATGGAAAAAACTATTTGGTTAGTTAAGTTTTTTTTTTACAATAATCTATATATAATTACATTTTAAATATTAATCTTGTAGAAATTAAAATAATTTATTTTTCATTAACAAAATATACTTTTTATTTATTCTGTATATAAAATTCTATTTTCAAAATATTATTAACAAAACATATATTTTTTTAATTTATTTTTTTAAATCACAATTTGTTTTTTAATATTTTTTCTTAACCACAGGCTACCAAATGCCAAACACAAAGTTAAGTTTTTCATAACGACTACACATCCTCGAAAGTCCAAAACTCCGAAAAGTTCAAATCCTAAACACTACTCTACTATCCTGAACAGAAGCTGCTTCCATACGCTCCATCCTTACTTGCCACTTGGCAAATCTTCGCCTGTCCGATCTAATCATACCCCCACGTGTCGCCCCGGATCTTTCCCAACTCCTCACCGAAAAATATAAGAAAAGAAAGAAAACCCACGCGACAACAAATTGCCAGAAATACCCTCATATATTCTTACTTGTTTGATTTCGTGCATACCTTTAACATCGAACGTCGCTCTTTTGGGTACAGTAGCAGCATATACATACATACATACATACATATATATATATATATAAAACCCTTGCGGATCGGAGAGTAGAAACTCGAAGTCGAGAGTGGAGATCGCGAATAAGACAAAGAAAGAAGGATGAAGATTTTTGTTAAGACCCTGAAAGGCAGTACTTTTGACATCGAAGTTAAACCTGAAGACACGGTTCGCATTTCTTTTTTAGCTATTCCAATTCAATACGCTAGGGTTTTTTTAACTGCGTTTGCCTTTCTGCTTATGTCCAGTAATCGAATAGCCTAATTGTAGAATTGAATTAAGATTGAAGATTGTGATTTTTCTTTATTTTAATTATGATTTTTTTATGTGTATCAGTTGTTAGTTTAAATTTAAGCTGCTGTTTGAGCTAGTGTTTTTAGTAGTGACTTTGGGAATTATGTGGACTGATGCTCCCATTGTGTGAATTTAGGTTTTCTTTCCATAGTTTATGTCGGAATTATACAATCTACGTTGTTTTAGTTTCTCCTAAAAAATAACTGATTGAACGCTTCTTTCTAGAGTTAGAACGGGGTATGGGTCAATTGTATGAAGTGGTCCTATTTACTGAATCACTGATAATATTATAATTTGAATTTTTTTTCCTGTTTGTTCGGTTTTATTCCTACTATTTGGTTTGTCATATGTATTGCTGTTGTGTTCAGGTTGCTGATGTAAAAAAGAATATTGAAACAGCTCAAGGGGTAGCCGTTTATCCTGCTGAGCAGCAAATGCTTATTCACCAGGCGAAAGTTCTTAAAGATAACACCACTTTGGATGAAAATAAAATTGTTGAAAATAGTTTTGTTGTTATCATGTTATCGAAGGTGAGATTTGTTTCTCTTGTGCTTTCTTTTGAATCCTGTTCTCTCCACATTTAATCTGAACTTGCAAGACATGCACACACAATGCCAGCAAAGTACTTACCATGTTTTTACTTGTAGATTGATTTTTAGCTTGGAGAATAGCCATGTATCTTGCTATGTTGTACTCCTCCTGCGTAAAACTATTTATTTCATGCGTGCATTGTCCATGTTTTATATTGTAGCGAGTGGTTTAGAGTTATGTTTTTGCTTTGTATATGTCAAAACTATTTATTTCAATGCTTTCCTTTTGCTACATTCTCCAAATATCATTGATGTGTTATATTGTGATGTTTATATTATCAGGTTTCTTGGTTTTGTTCTAATTGTTTGCTTTAAAAATATTAGACTAAGAGCTCATCTGGTGATGGTTCAACTGCACCAACTGCCCCTACCACCAAGGTAATAACATTGCAATTGTTGTTTGTGATGCTTTTGCAACTTGCACCAAACAGCTAGTACGAGGGCTTAAATATCACAATCGCTGCTGTGAAAAGCCCTTGTCAATTCATATATAAAGTTCTTGCTACAGGCACACTGGTCATAATATTTTATTGGTCTCAATTAGAAATATTTGTTAGCAAAAGGCTCCCTTCTACCACTCTATTCACTGTCTTGAATTAAACTGGTGCTTATGCAGGCACCTACAACAAGTACCCCGGCATCAACAACAGCACCTCAAGCTCCCACATTGACATCTGCACCGTGAGTCTAAGGGCTCGATGCCATTGCTGTCTGCAAAGTTGTTGACTTCTTTAAGATATCAATGTCTTGCATTCTGTTGTCTGCTCATTTTTATATGTTCTTACTTAACAGGCCAGCATCTGCTCCTGCTCCTGCTCTGGTTTCTTCAGTTGCTGCTGCGTATGTATTCTATTCCATCTTTAGTTAGTGGTTTGTCTTGTTTGAACCATGCAACGTGCCTTCAATCCTTTTGTTCTCTTTGAGACCTCTCTCTCATTTTATCTCTTCAACACAGTTTCCTTCTTCTTCTTTTTTCTTTTGAAAGTTTGGCATTATTTGCTGAATCAGGTCAGACTATGTTTATGGCCAAGCAGCATCTAGTCTGGTTGCTGGAAGTAACTTGGAGGTAGCAGTCCAGCAAATTCTTGACATGGGTGGAGGGACTTGGGATAGAGATACTGTTGTTCATGCTCTTCGGGCTGCTTACAATAATCCAGAGAGAGCCATTGAATATTTATATTCTGTAAGTTGTCTATTTATGAGATTCTTTAAAAAAAAAATTTACCGAGGAGGGATAATGGATTTATTATTTTGTTATTGGAGAATATATCGAACCATTGCTGGCTAATTATTTCTTGAAAGTGCTCGGTGGGTTTTGCTTGTGCTACAAGAAGATTCAGGAGTGGGCCTAATATTGCCCTGAAGAATAGTTTGGTGCATGTTCTTGTGATATTTATTTTACTGAAGGATATAACTAAAGAACTATATATGTAGATTATGTAAGTTAATTGCACGTATTCTTGCCAATGAAGAACTTTATGTGTTATGTATTTGATGCTGCTCTCTAGATCTAATTATATGAATTGCGACATGTTCCATTGCATAATATCTTAGAAGAAAGGAGCTGCTTGGACTTGCATGACTTAAACTGTTCTTTGGAATAATTTTGAATTTTCAGGAAGTGATTGAGCAGCAGTTGTTAATAAGAACAATTATTTGTTGTTGATTTCCTTCTGAAATTCCTGTTGATCAACTTTTTTCTGTCCAGTCTCTTCATTGCTTTTGCTCAAACATCCAAGCCAACGAGGGTCTCTTAAGTATGCCATTTATGTGTTCTTTTTAAACATTCTGCATGTTTGGAGTGCTCCCTTATCTTTGTGTGTGTAATTTTCATTTTGTTGTTCCCAACTTTGGTAATTGCAAATAACAGGGTATCCCGGAACAAGCAGAAGCTCCACCAGTGGCTCAAATCCCTATAGGTGGGCAAGCTCCTGCAGCTCAGCCCCAGCAGCATCCAACACAAACTGCTGCAGTTCCTTCTGGTGGACCAAATGCAAATCCTTTAGATCTTTTCCCACGGGTAGTTGTTATGTAACCATTTACTGGTCAATTATGTGAGATTTTCTGGGTATTTTGACTCTAAAAGTGATAATTTTTTCCCGCTCATAGGGCCTTCCCAACGTGGGTTCAGGTGCTGGTGGAGCAGGAACTCTTGATTTTTTGCGGAACAGTCAACAGGTCTCTCTTTCTCTTCTCTGTCTGTTTCTTAGTGATGCCTTTTGACTGATGCATAACCGATGGCAATGGAATTTTATCCTGTGATTATTGCCAGTTCCAAGCCTTGCGAGCTATGGTGCAGGCTAACCCGCAGATACTGCAGGTTCTTTTCTTACCTCCTCTTGTTATTTAATTTTCCCTCTTAATAGGTTGTGTGTTAATTCCTTCTGTTTGTCAGCCTATGCTTCAAGAGCTGGGAAAACAAAATCCTCACTTAATGAGGCTTATTCAAGAGCACCAAGATGATTTTCTCCACTTGATCAATGAACCTGTTGAAAGTGGAGAGGGGTAAGATTATTATTTTTGTTCTTTCCATACTAGTTATGCTATTTTGTTTTGCTAATTTGTTTTTTCATATGCCTACAGGAATGTGTTGGGGCAGCTTGCTGCAGCAATGCCACAAGCTGTAACAGTCACTCCTGAGGAGCGCGAGGCAATAGAACGTGTAAGTTCTGCATCATTTTTACAGTAAATTTAATCTTGTGAACCATGCTTTTTAAGATTTGAATGACTTTACCTTAAAACTGTTTTTTATTTATTTATTTTCATTAAATTATGTCTAGTTTTTAAAGTTGCGTGAATGATTATTAATAACCTTTTTTTGACATTGTTACCATTTCAGCTTGAAGCTATGGGTTTTGATCGTGCACTTGTATTGGAGGTATTCTTTGCCTGCAACAAGAACGAGGAGCTGGCTGCCAACTACCTCTTAGATCACATGCATGAGTTTTGAGGATTGATTGGGTGGAAGCGGAGTCAATCCTTGTGTCCTCTGGAAAAATGTTTCTTTTTATTTACTATTTTAACCCTTTTATATATCCCCCCAACTTTATTTTAATATCAAGTTTGGAGCTCTATGATGTGAAGTGTCTGGACAGGAACAAGATGTACGTTCCTACCCCGCTCTCTCCTTGGTTAGGGTTCTTACATCTATATAGATGGTTGTCTTGGTAAATTTGATTTTTCTATGTAAATTTCGGTTCTGTCTGGACTCTGATGCCATCTAACAAATTCACCGAGAATTCTCCGAACAGCGGGCCTAAGCAGTCCTATGACACTGCTTCCTAACGTCTATTTTGTTCAGCATGTTCAGTATTTTGCTGTGCTTGAACAGTGATGGTGTTTTTCTGTAATTTGTATTCTCCTTCCTGGGAAGCTGATGAGGGATGGTCGTGGCTAGCTATCTTGGGTTGGAAATATATTCTGCATCAAAGGATGAAAAAGCACTGGTCAACCTGTATGTTATGCTCAAGGTACCTCTAGAAAGGCTGCTACTTTTGGCCATTGACAGTGTCAAAGAGCCTATCTGAGAGGTATTTTTGTGACTGCAAGGGCGAGGTATCACTTCTATAACTCGTGTAAGTCGATCTTGAATTGGAGTTTCTAAAGCAAGCTTCTTCAAAGGTACCTGCTATTATTTATATGAAAGCTCCAACCGGAAATTAGAGTCATACTTCAGGTTCGTCGGCTCACAAACGGACTTTCTGAGGTGATATTTATAATATATTTGGTGGGGTACTTTACACAGCAGAAGAGAAGATAAGCTCACCGTATTTCTAACTTCCAAGACAAGATTCTTTAGTAGGTGGACATTACCTTCGGGGCGCCATTTGAAGCTTCATCTCAGTACGTATCATCAATTTATTATGCATGATGAGTCGAGTTGAAGGTCCCAATACTGCAGTGTCCTTGGTAGAAAGAACCACACAGAAAGAGGAGCGTTCCCTCGCAGGTTTTCGGCTTCTGTTACGGTATTAAGCATTCATGGGGTATTTGAAAATAAATTGGTATTTTTAGAAGGAGATTTTCTAGTAGATGCAGTGATAGCAATGTTTTGAATAGCTCGACACATTATTGGATAAATACCAGTTTTTTTATGGGTTATATTCTCATGTAAAAGTTTGTGTATTGAATTAGATTATGGATTTGGTATTATTTTCATATCTTTTACACAACATATAAATTTTTATGTGTTGGCCTTATTCAAGCTATTTCAAGGAAGGTATCATGTAAGTAGACTTCCGATCCGATGACCATGAAAATCGAAAGCCTCTCTTTTCTAAATAATGTTACGTAAACCTCAAAATTGCAAGACAAATCAGATTATTCTCTCATAAGAACAAAATCAATCAAGAACTGGGAATTGTCCAGTTAATGAAGGCAAAGCAAATGTCTTTGATGCCCTGGAACATTGGTTGCAGTACATTCAAGTTTGTTAAAGAACACCTTATAATAATTATTCTATAGCCAATTAATTGCCCAAACACATATTGGGTATGGACAAATAATTAAATACTGGAGGTGTTGATGTGGTGTTGTTTTTATTTATAAAAATATTTAAATAATATATTTTTTATTTTTTAAAATATATATTTAAATAATATAGTATTTAAAAATTTATTCTAGATATCAATACATGACGAAAAAAACTAATTCAAAGCAAAGCAATAAAAAAAAACTTTAATGTTTTTTAAAAATTACTTTTAGATATAAAAACAAACAGGTTATGGTTAAAGTGATAAAAAATGACATTTATCTGAGAAGAGAGACATTGTGGTGGAAAATGACATGTCGGTCGGGTTGTTGATTGGCAAACAAAACCGTCTCACCTGTTTTGTATCTGTTCAGGACTTCGGAAACTTCTGATGGACTTGGGAATCCCAAACACCATTCTTGGAATTTTCTTTTCCCCGTTGAAGACTCCGAGGTCCCTTGACTGAAGCTTCCCAGCACGGTACCTTCCCATAAATGAAAAATAAAATTCCAAAAACCAAGTTTGTCGAAAAAAGGAGGGAAGAAATTAAGAGCTCGAGGGCTCATTAGGCTTTTGCAGGGGCCGTCATCAGTCTACTTTTTACCTATAACATAAACCCTTCAAGTTTTAGCTACAAGAAGATCATGGGCTGATAGCCCAATAAAACAAATTTTATCTAGAACAGAGACGAGCCACCTTCTGACGGACCTTAACCTCGCAAGAAAAAACAGAGTCTCAACGGCCCAAGAAAGAAAGAGATTTGAATAATCACAGCATGATTCTTCATGATCTCTCGATTCTCTCCTTGCTAAAATAGAATATTTATTATTACTGTTATTTTTTTTTTTCCCTAGGCAGACCGCAACTCAAGCAGAACCTTCCCAGTTTCTCAAGCCACTGGCCTCACAATTCCACGCTTTTATTCCCTTTCCAATGACAAAAAAGAACGAGTGAGAGAGAACCAACAAAGAAACCTCACGCAACTTTCATTTATGTCGTTGCTTATTATTCCAATTCTCCTTTAGTTTTCAACGAAAGAATTTTCTCGTTCAACTCTTGACAAATTCAAAAGGCAAAATAACACCGTGTGAAAGAATAGGAATCGATCCTATATAAAAGGAAACCCACCACCATCAACAATGATGCCTCCTCCACCACGCTCTTCCACAACATTATACAGCCAACAACAACACGAAGCACAAGACGACTTTGTTGTTGAAGAGGAGGCTACGGAAGCCAACATGACGACAACGACAAAAACAAGAGCAAAAACACCCTTATCGGAGATTGTAGAGGCGTTTGAGGAGCTAGCAAAATCTCTGAATTCTCGGAGGATCAGAAATTCAGACAAAGGAGCTGGAGGAGAGCTTAGATTGGATGCGTTCTCTAAAACATGTTCTTTGGTCTCTGTTCTTTTCAGCTGCCTCGGTCTTGCCTTTCGATTCGCCGAGTCCGAGTACGTTGCCAAGGTTCTTCCATTCTCCTTCATTTCTCTCCTAAAATCTTCCGTTTCTTTTTTTTCTTTTATTTTTTTAAAATATTTACTTTATTTACTCTCTTTTTTCTGCCTGACACTTGATGCATAAATTCAGGTTCGTGATCTTGTGGAAGCATCGAAGGAGTATAACACTTTACAAACTATACTCGATCTAGATGTTGCAAATGGCACAGTAAGAACATCAGGCAGTCATTCACGTAATTTACGTCGAGTCAGGCAGGGTCTTGACCTTATCAGGGCTTTGTTTGAACAGTTTCTGTCTACAACGTACGTCCATCCCCTTTCAATTTTTCTTTTCCCTTTTTGTTTTTCACATCCACAGCATGTTTTTCTGGTAAAATGGATTAGTTATTTTGCGTTCATGCTTTATGCAATGGATTGAATCGCATGTCATGTGCCAGCAGTTTAATATTTCCTAAGGCTCTGCGTTTGTGCATTCTAACATTTAGGTTGTTACTTTTACAGTGATTACTCTTTAAGAGAAGCAGCAACAACAGCCTATTCACAAGTTTGTGCACCATACCATACATGGGCTGTCAGGACAGCGGTTTATGCTGGCATGTATACTCTTCCTACTAGGGACCAACTTCTACTGAATCTCAATGAAACTGGTGAGTACATTTTAATTATCGTAAACCTTTCTATAGGCTAGGAACTATAAGGGATATGATTGCGGTGATGGTTTAATTAGAAATATGAACCTTGAGGTTCCTTAAAATCTCTAGAATCTTAACATCGGGCAACATTTTCTTAAGGAAGGTAGGAAGTTTATGGATTAAATTTCGTGAACATCTGTCTGTTTGAAAACCATTGGGAATAGGGAATAAAGTAAACTGTAGTCAGAATGTCTGTTTCCATGAATGTAGAGCAATGCATCCAATACAGAAAAGAGAAAGAGGGCAGTATCTAAATTTATATGTTATGCAACCCCTAAATTTTCTGTAAAATCTCATTTACTCGTAAAAGAGAGAGATTGGTTGTTTACTAAAAGTGCAGTTTCTCTTTCGACTAATTCAATCAACTTGGTTACCATTTATGACTGTTGAATGCATATAAATTTGTATGGAGAACTGGAGAAGAGAGGAAGTATTTTTACTCTTTGGCTAGTCTCACTAAATAGGTCCCATGGACTCAAGAATTGTTGGCATCTTAGTTTTCAGTTCCATAAATGGACAGGTAAAATTTTTGAAAGCAATCAATCAAAAAAAAAATTATATGTTACCGAGTCCGAGAAGTTCGCATCGCGGTGCTCTTTTATGCTAAATGGCATTCTTCTATTTTCTTCACAAATGAGCTTTTTTATTGTAGCTTCAATTGAAAACATGTTACCACTGAGATCGGTTGAATTCAAATTTAGCCTCCTTGGGGAGATCTAACTTCTGTTGTAATTTTGATGCAGAACATTCAGCAGAGAAGAACATGAGAAGGTATATCAATGCCTCACTTCCAGTCATCGAGTATATTGATAGGCTTTACATTTCCAGGAATATCCGCTTGGACTGGTAATTTTGACCTGTTACGGGAAAGTCACCTAATGCAAGGGTTTTCTGACTTGGCTGCATTCCTATGGCAGCTATTTCGAGTCAGTCGTTCTGACTTACTCAGGCGGTTGCTAAGCATTCTCCGGTTGACAGCAGCTGTCGTCGATATCTATTTTTTAATGGAGAAAGAACATCACATGATTTGTAAATAAATAGCTGTCTCGAAACAATAATTTTATGTGCCGGGCAATGCGATGGCCAGTGCAACACAATCGTATTGTTGACGGAATGTCTGTTGGTTATTAATCACCAACAAAATCATAAGATTATGTAATATCATAGTTAGCAATAGATCAAACACTACTTGAATCCTTCAGCAATATGTTAGATTGTCTGGTGGCTTAACCTCGAACCACCATAAAATCGAGGGAAGGCTTTGTTAAGGATGTTAAGGACATGGTCGTAGGGAAGGCTTTGTCTTCGCTTGTGTTGTCTGGTGAATCAGAAAAGCTCAATGCAAATGACCTCTTGACTGGGATTCAGAGCGTAGCAAATGACTTCTTTAAGTTTCTGTCCACGAGATGTCGTTCTGGTAGTGAATGTGAATCTTTTTTTTCTCTAAGGGACGAAATCTAGTAGTTCTGAAAGTCGTATATCATGAAAACTTATAATCCAAATTGCATGCATAGGCTACTTGTGGAATCAACCTCTGAATCACATTCAGGTTTTACCGTTTCTTTTTTCCAATTGTTGTTGTGGGGGAAAATGCTTAATTGTCTTGAGTATGACTCATAACCAATCTAAAGGAACAAATTAACTCAGGATACCCACAGTTTATCCAAATTTATACCTCAAAAGATCGATGCAAATGCTACGTTTGTGGCAAAGCATTACCCTGGCTTCTGTCAAAAACTTTCAACAACTAGCTTTTTTATTTTCATCTTTAAAATTATACTCAACAGTATTTGTAATGAAATGCGTAGAAAATCACGACAAAAGGAAACTAAGGCACTGCAAAACCATCTTCCAGTGCCCAGTGTTCTGCTCAATAGACATGCCATCATCTCATCAAAGACCAAAGCATTGAAGCCAAAATCAACAGCATTCTTTCTATAAAAATTCATCACAGCATTTATAATGTCAGGCTCTCTGGGTTCTCCACAATCCTAGCAAAGGTCTGAAGGAAGGCAGCCAAGTCAGCGCCATAGACGATTCGGTGATCGGCAGTCACATTCACCTGAAGAGAACCAAATAATTTAGTTGGAGTATCCTACAGAATCATTTGCTAGGAAGGAAATCTGAAAGGCACTTCCACTAAAATCCATGGAGCTCTATTGTGTTTGATGTTTGACTTCATCAAACAACCAAATAGCAATATATTTCGATTTTCAAGAATATCAAATAACATATAACCTACAAAGGGAAAGCAAAGGGACCTAAATCAAATAACATATAATCTCATCAGAAATAAGATAAAATAATCTATACGGAGGATAGGTGCCAGGGACCGTAAATAATCAGAGCAACATCAAAGCAGGGCTTTTTTTCCCCTCCAGAGAGCACCCGAGCCTTTGAGATTCACTTATATGACTTTTCCCTTGATATTTCCCCCCTTAAAGAAGATCGATTGACTTGCAAGAACAAACAGCTATTTATTGATAAGTATGATGTGAAGCTATTACCTTGATTACAAGATGATAGAAAGCAAACTTAGTAAAAGGCTTAGAACACTTTGCTTGCCTTTCAAGTTAAAATCTAGTCGAAATATCATTTTCCAGTGACTATTGTTTCAACTAGCAACTGGTGAGTTTTTTCAAGAACAGTATTCCAAGAAAAAGAAACATTATGATCTCTAATACGCTATTCATGTAAATTGCTTCCTGTGCCTATTATTTCAAAATTAATTCTATTTTGCATACTCTGATGATATAGTCACAAAATAATTTCAAGGAGACAACAAGGCCAACCGTTTGAACATGTGACAACCATACATGTATTGCATAATCCCCAATGAAGATTGAAACTAAATAATTATGAAACAAGGGTCACTTAATATCATTAACTAACCCAATGCCCCTGCTCTCTGTGCACAAACTCAGACAGACCCCATGGGAAAATAGATATATCGACCACAAAAAAGAAGATTGAGAAACTTTCCAATGCACTTTAAGTGGAAAAAACTGGATTCCTTCTTGTAAGATAATTCAAAGATGTAAGAAAAATGTTCTGCTGTGATCTACAATTTTGTCATCCGTTTGTTTGTTTTCAGACAGAAACTTATAAGACAATGGAAATCGCACTCACCAGCATTTTATTTTTAACGCTGAAGAATCCATCTTTATCAGCCAACACAGTTGGTTTTGATGCTCCAACAGCCATGATAGCCCCCTGAACATTGTTTCCAATTTTTTAGCAAATCTCTAAAAAAATCAGGAGGGAGTTCCCCAACTAACAGAAATAAAAAGCCTGTCTATCACCACTCACGTGGCCTGGAGGAAGGATGGCATCAAATCTGTCTACTCCAAACATTCCTAAATTGGATACAGTGAAAGTCCCTGCGTACATACAGAGTTAGAATTATTGCTCCAAAGAGATTTTTAACCCGGATTCAAGCCCTTAATAGGGTAAGGAGAGACACAGACACGGAGAAGTAACTCATATGATAAAAACCTGAATTATACTCGTGGGGCTGAAGTTGTTTTGCTCGGGCCTTCTCCACCAACTCTTTCCATTTTTTAGATAACAAGTACAAATCCAACTACAACAACAAAGCATTTTACCCATTTGAACTGAAAATAGTCATGTGCCAGAAACCGATACAAAATCAATCATCCATGAATAAAAAGAAAATCATAATATCATATGCATTTAATAATCAGACTACCTTATCAGCGTCCTGAAGAACAGGGGTTATCAACCCACCATTGATTGCCACTGCCACTGCAATGTTAATTTTACTGTTGTACGTAAAGCTCTTGCCATCTTTACAGCTTGCATTGACAACTGGATGCTGAACAAGTGCCATCGCTGCAGCTTTTACCAACAATGCAGTCATTGTCACACCCTTGGGTTTAACCTGAAAATAACCATAAACTCACACATTTCAAATCATCAAAAGCCAAATTCAGTAAAATTATCGTTCCCGACAAAATTAACAAAATCATTTTACCTTGTCGTGAAATGCATCAAGAGCATCAGTTATCACTGGATACCCAACCCTAAAAGTCGGAACGGAAAGACTCTCCACCATATTTTTTGAAACAGCCGCTTGCATTGTCGTGAATGGCACAAAATTTGACCCCGGTAGAGGAGGAGGGACTGAAGAACTCGCTGCAGCCTTAACCGTGGCAGCAAGACTCTCACTCGGCTTCGAAACAGCAATCCCCGCAGCTGCCTCCACGTCAGCAGGAGTAACCCTCCCATACGGGCCCGTTCCAACCACGTTATTAATATCCACCTTATGCTGCTTCGCCAATTTCTTCGCAAACGGGGTCACAGTCGTCTTCCTCGGCCCCTCAGGTGCAGCCGGTGGTTGCGAGATTGTAGGAGTGGAAGTGGCCGGAGGAGGAGGAGTGGGAGTAACAGTTTCTGCTACAGGTGGAGTTGAACCACTTGCTTTCGAGGCAGCTTTCGCCTTGGCTTCCGCAATTTCCTCTTCAGTTTCAGCTAAAAGTCCAATTGAAGCGCCAACAGGAGCGGTTTCGCCCTCGGGGACTACGATTGCGGCGAGAATGCCATCGTAGAAGGTCTCGACATCCATGTCGGCTTTATCAGATTCGACGACTACGACGCTTTCGCCTTTGGAGAGAAGGTCGCCTTCGGATTTAATCCAGGAGACGATCTTTCCCTCGGTCATGGTAGAGCTGAGAGCAGGCATGAAGATCTCACGTATCTTGGCATTGACTCTGAAGGAATTGGGATTTGTTTTGCGGTGGGACAGAGTGGACGGGAGGAGAGGGAGGGAAGGGGAGAGGGAGGAGGAGAAGTTGTTGATTGGGGTTTTGGAGAGGAATGGAGTGGAAGCCATTGGTGGACTGAGAGAGATTGGATAGTGTGTGTTAATGGAAAAGAGATGAAAACGAAATGAAGGGAAATAGTGGAAGAAGGAAAAAGGAAGAACTAAAGAGAGGGAGGGGGCGGAGATGACGAGGTGATGAAGTCGGTTGGATGGAAGATTTGAGCTACAAGACAGCAACCCCAGCCCCCTACTGTGTTTACCATCGCCCCCGAGCTTTTTTTCCCTTTGATTTATTGAAGGAGATGCTGGATGGTATGGAGAATGCTTGTAATGTGATCTTATTTTCTATTTTTCCCCGGTGATAGCTTCATCTGTATAGTAACAAACCAGTAGGCAAGCATCACCCGCAATGCTCTGGGAACTGCTCCTGGAATATGGTTCTAATTTTTTATTGATTATTAATATAATTAAATATTAAAATTAAAGTCGGTCAAAATTAGGTGGATTTTTAATGATTAAGTGATGATCAATTTAAAATCTAACAAATTAAAATTCTTAAGTTTCAAAAATTAAAAATTTTAGTTCGAAAATTCAAAAACTCCATCGTTTTACTTGAAAAAACTAATTCGATGGTTGGTTTTCTTAACCCTGGAGTTAGATGGCTCCATGGATTTTCAAATAGAGTTTTGGCAATGGCATGGACGAACTATTTATATTTTCAAATATTCATCGCACACGTGGTTGTGAGTGCATGAGAATTTATCTTTAAAATACAATATATTATTTTTTTCATAAATAACAGCAATTGGATTTTGTATTTAAGAATTGAAAAAATTCTAAATTTTTAGATTTACCGCAGTTTTGAAAAACTCGTTGAATATGTTTTTCATGGCATTCTTCACGAGCTGTCCAGTATGTTTTTTATAAAAAAAAACATTTATAGACAAATTAAAGTTTTTTGCGGAATTTTATTAACAATGGTATTTTTTTTATACGGTTAATAATACCATGAAAAAATAATAATTTTATACAGTTAAATAAATCTTTAAAACTTTTAATTTTAAGACATCATTTAGTGCAGCGGTATAATCACTGATTAGCTGAATTTTAAGATTTATTCACTTTTAATTTTTTTAATATAACATGTCAAAAATGAATTTTATAAGATAAAAAAAATATTTTAATATATTTTTAAATAAAAAATATTTTAAAATAAAATCTCTTAATTTCCCAAATACCCCCTCAGCTCTTAAAACAAGGCAATCCAATCGGTCGATGTCTAGGATTTAGCCCAATGCAAAGAGGCCGTACCATGGAATATTAGATATGTGAACATGGGCCCAGCAGCAGCCATGACAGCGAGTCGAGTTCAAACAGGAACATATTTCGGGCCAGGCTTAGGTTGGTTGCATTTTGATAAAAACCCAGAACGTACACACCCGCACACAAGTTAGTGCAAGTCAAGTCATACGCGTTCAAATTAACACGTTTCTTAAAAAACATATATTTTGAATTAACGCATCCATCAAAAAATTTTTTTAAAAAAATTACATTACAAGGGAGGACAGTATTTATTCACCAATTAATGTAACACATAGCGTGTTTGGGCGGCCCCTCGTAGGTTCTTAGCGTTTGGCATATATTCGGATCCATTTTCATCTCTGGTTCGTGGGTTTGGGTTCTCATGCCCAAACTCAGCGTTTGAATACAGACAATGTATTTAAACTTATTTTCAACTCTAATAGAATCAAATATCATGCTCGAGCTCTACATTCGCTGTGAAATTTTTTTGTAACTCCATGTAGGTCTCTTATTGTTTTGTATTAAATAAATACTTATTATTTTGAGTATAATACAATTTAAAATATCACAATAATAAAACTACACTCAAAACTCTTATTTTTATAAAATGACAAGATTCGTGAGTTTTAAATATACTACGAGGCCTTCAAAATAAAAATTTATAATCTCTTCATTTTTTATTATATATATTTTTATGATATCTTTTTCTAAAATATTATTGCATATCTTTTTATAAAAAACTATTGTATTTTTTTTCCTGTATAGTTATTGATACCATTGAAAAATTTACATGTTTATAAAAAAAAGTATTTTATAAGTATTAGTTACCGGTGACCTAATTTATGATATATCACTAACTTTTTATACCAAATCATTAAATACATTAACTATAAAAAAACAAATCAAATTATTTAAATTAAAAAATTAATTAATTATCTAACACGTTAATCTTAATTTTCATGACGCGTCAAGTACCGTACAATTGGGTCAAGGCACCGTGTTTTTTCTGTTTCCCTGGTAGTTGGTACCTGTCATGAAATTTTGCCGTGGATATACCTGTAGCTTTCCTTCCCTCACAGTGAATTTGCAAAACTAAACTCGTTTTCTTTTTTTCCTTTCCAGTTTCCAGCTTCTGTCAACCTTTTTTTCCCTGCACTCAGATGTCGAGCACATAAAAACACATTAAAAAAATTTGCAGGGACGTTAATAACCCTTCTTGTTAGGTCAAAACAACAACAAAAAAAGAAATCTAAAAACTCAAAATCAAATAAATAAATAAATAAAAACTTTTCTAAACCCCATCTAATTTTTTTAAAACATTAGAGTTCCCAAGTCCCAACCATTCCCATGTAACTCTTGTTTTCAGGAAGAAACCACTGGCACCACGATTGATTTTTCTTTATAAGCGAGAATGTGGTTGGCTGAGAACTTTTTTTTTTTTTTTTGTGATTTTCGCTCATATTCCTGGTGACTCGTAAAACTGAAACCTAAGGAAATGAATATTAGGATTTGAATGTAAAGACATAAAAATACATGGACTAAATTGTTAAAATAAAACTTCAAATACTAGAATTTGATAAAAATAAAAACAGTTTAACAACAACGTCCATAGTGTGATTGAGTTCACGCAAACATTAAAACTGCAGTTATTAAATTCAGACTGGTCTTGTAGGTTGGTCTGGTGACTAGACTGGTTTGAATTTGTTAAAAAATTAATTGGTGTAATAACTCGACAAACCTTGTCGGTCTGGTAAGTTGATCCATGACCCAAACGAACCCGAACAAGACCCGATGTTTTTTTTCAAGTATGGTTTTTCTCCTATACTTCTCTTTTGTTTATTTTTTTATTAGTTATTGACACTTTTTAAATTTCACTGTATAAATATTAGAAAAATATTTTATTTTTCAATGTGAAATTTGAAACCCTTTGGTATATATACTTTATATTCCAAAAAAAAAGTTATTTTTTCAATATGGTATTTAAAACATTTTCGTATATATAATTTATATTTACAAGAAAAAAAGTTATGTTTTTTTAATATGTAATTTAAAACCGTTTAGTATATATACTCCATGTTTCATAATTTTTTTATGTGGGATTTGAAACCTTTCAGTATAAATATTTTATGTTTTCAAGAAAAAAATTACCTTTTCAATATGGGATTTGAAGCCCTTTTATATATATAATCTATGTTCACAAGAAAAAAATTATGTTTTTTCAATGTGGGTTAGAACACTTTTGAAAATATTCTTTTAAATTTCATTATTTACACACATGTATAGTTTATATTTACATAAATTTTTTTTAATTTTTTTATATAAAATATTAAAATTATAAATATATATTTTTAATTTTTCTAAATTAAACCGTGAAACTCAAGACTTAATCACTTAATCGAGTTAACCTCTAGATTAGGGTTGATAACCATGAGTGGAACACTATTTTCATTCGGCATTTCTTCCTAGTTTGTATGTATATGCCACGTTGCGGCGAGGCTATATCTCTTTAAACGTAAAAAAAAAAAATGTATATGTCTTGACAAATTTGCTGGAATTGTCCTTAAATCTAAAAATACAATCA